>ERZ773183.11-NODE-11-length-238344-cov-9.245630_pt1 | contig 238344 bp, 223 predicted proteins | sample MGYA00580532_ERZ773183 | MGnify/ENA primary metagenome ERZ773183 (study PRJEB29015, sample SAMEA2737791) | human gut metagenome | biome: human gut; feature: human-associated habitat; material: faeces | place: China | collected 2012 ...
TCTTTGAAATTCATAATAAACACTTCGTTCCTTTCTCCTTTTCCCCACCAAATTTTCAATTTGTCGGGGTCCCCGAACGGAATTTCGTTTTATAGCACGGCACGGTTTAGCCACTTTATCGACAGTCTAAGACGGTAACTCTCAAAAGAGTTACCGTCTTTTCTTATACTAATTCAATTGATTTACCGTTGTCTTTGATTAAAGTAAACTTAGGGTGCTCCAAGCCGTTTGTATTCGGCGTATGGTATGAGAGATAAAGCTTATCTTCTGCTTTAAATATCATTCCGTGGCCGCCGTCATTATCAATCAAAAGCGGCAGATGCTCAAACACCCCGTTTAATTCGTTATCGCTTGAGCGTGCAACGCATTGGCAGTATTTGTGATTAACAAAGGTTGACCATATAAGTAGAAGCTTACCCTCTTTTGTGCGATACATAAAAGGACCGTCGGTTATGTAATGTTCACCCTTAGGCTTTTTGTCTGCCCAATAGGGTGAGGAAGCGGCAAAAAGCCTTGTCGGCAGGCTGATTGCGGCATTAAGCTCCTTGTTGAGCTTGATAAAGCAAATCTCTCCGTCGATTATTTGCGTATGCTCGTGGCAAAAAACAAGATAAGGCTCGCCTGATTTTGAAACATAAAGCGTGGCGTCAAGACATTCCCATTCTTCGGGAGTTAGTGCTCCGTCGCTGTACGGTTCAAACATACCGAGCGGATTTTCCGCTTTTAAAATATATGAGCCTCTCAGTCCGTTTTCCTGCGTAAAGGTTGCAAGCATATAGTATTCACCTTTGTATTTATGTACTTCGGGCGCCCAATTAACCTCACGGTTTAAGCCGTATTCGGCGCTGTTGAAGCACTCCTTAGGCTCGCTCCAATTAACAAGGTCGGTTGATGTATAAACGTCAAACCCGTCGGTATGGCAACCGAAATCCTTTGCCCTTGTGCCATATAAATAATATACTCCGCCGTCATTTAAAACAAAAGGGTCCCTGATATTAATATCTTCTAATTTCATATTTCACCTTTAAAAATTTGTTTCTATTATTTTTGTCGTAAGCTCTTTTGTTGGAAAATCCATATAAATTGTGCCGTAATAGTAATCCTTGTTTAATTTGTATGATAAAAATTTAGGATTGATGTATTTGGAATTGTTATATGGCCCTTTAAGTCCGCCTGCGGTTGAAAGGTAATTGATTATGTATTTCCCGTCCCATTTATTCATACTGTCAAGAAACGGCTTTATGCACTCGTTCCATCTCGGCTCAGGCTTGTACTTAAATCTGTCCTGAATAATGAATTTTATTTCATTTTCGCCTGAAGTATTAAGAACTAAAGGCTGAGGTACGGCTGTTGTTTGCTCCACCCAATTTGAAAAGTCAATTCCTGTTTTGCCTATATCGTAGCCCTTCGTTGTATCCATTTTACAGCGGCGGATAAATATAATTTTACCTCTTGCTTCGTCAAGATAAGGACTTCTGTTGTCCGTATACCATTTTTCGGGATTTTTATTGATATAATTATTGAGCATCAAATCAAAGCAACGTTCCATTTCCTTTGCACTGTCATTTTTGAACTGAAAAACTATTGTTTCGCTTGGATTTTCGTCAAGAAATCGGTAGCAATGAGCCAAAACGTCCGCCATATCCATTTGCTTTGAAAAGTGATTTTTTGTGTTAAATGCTTTTGCGACACCGTGCACCATTTTAAGCCTGTCGCCCCTTGATTCAACCCTGATATCAAGCGCACGAACACCTAAATAAAGCTGCTCGTATATATTCATATTTTGGCATTTTGAAATGTGAGAAAATTGAACAAATTGAGTAACGCAATCGTGCGTACCCGGTATATTCAGCCTCAAAACTTCGTTTTTGCCGTCAATTTTGCTCATCCAACTTTTCAACTTCATAATTATCACCAAAAACACTATAACATTTTTAGTAAATAATATCAATTGAAAATATTTACAATTTAATTTATAATTAAAATAGTATATTCACAAATGAGGTGCAAATATGGTATTACTTAATAAAACAGGCAAAATCACATTAGCTGATAATAAAACAAATATTGTTTTGCCTTTTGAAATAAAAGATGATTTTAAATCTTTAAAAATAAATTTTGAATATTCACCGAAAACCTTAGAAGATAAAGCAAAGGAAATTAAGATTGCCGAGGATTGCTTGGAAAAATACGGTGAGGTTCAGGAGGGAAATATAGAAAATTATTTGCCTATTAAAAATCTTGTTACCGTTTCTCTTGATTCAAGCAGGGAATATCTCGGTGCGGCGCACAGGCAGAGCAATAAGCAGGAACACATTATTTCTCCCGCTTTTTCGTCTGCCGGATTTTTTAAGACGGATATTGCAAAAGGTGAATGGAAAATAACGCTTAACGTTCATTCGGTTAGTTGCGATGTCGATTATAAAATTACTGTTGAAGGGGAGGAAAAATAATGAGCTATTTACCTTGCGAACTTCATTGCCATACTATTCATTCCGACGGTGATTTCACGGTTAGCGAACTTCAAAAGGCGGCGGCAGACGACCACCTTGCAATTATTGCTTTAACCGACCATAACACTTTTTCAGGCTGGGACGAACTTGACGATAATATAATCCCTGCAATCAGGGGCATTGAATGGACAACCTATTTTGGGCATATGCTTGTTTTGGGCGCTAATGATTTTGTTGATTGGCGTGATGCACAGCCTGATAATATTGATGAAAAAATCAAGCAGGTTAAGGCTGTCGGCGGTATTGTCGGAATTGCTCACCCATACCAGCTCGGCTCTCCGCTTTGCACGGGAGGTCGCTGGGAATTTAATGTAAGGGATTGGCGAAACGTTGATTATATCGAGGTTTGGCATCAAAATCTTTATTCTGCAAAAAGAGAGAACGAAAGAGCGCTTGAGTTGTGGACCTCACTTCTTGACAAAGGATATAAAATTGCCGCAACTTACGGCAGGGATTGGCACAGAGAGGAAGCATCGGGCCACTACGGTTGCACCTATGTCGATGTTGATGATATCAGCGCAAAATCCGCTATGCGTGCAATAAGGCTTGGTAAAACGGTTATTTCCCACGGCGCAAAGTTCATATTCAGAGTTCATCGCCACGGCATTACAAGCGGTATCGGCGATACGGTTAAAAAGGGCAACTATACTTTCAGTTTCTTTACCGATTTACATTCAAGGGCAAAGGACGCAGGTGATGAGGATATAGTATATAAGGAAATAAAAATAGTTACAAACGGCGGAAAGTGCGTGCTTGAAACAAGATACGACGAAAGGCACGTTCGTTTAAGGCTTGACAGCGGTTGCTGGTACCGTGCAGAGCTTTGGGGTACTGTTGACGGAGAAAAAAAGCCCCTCGCAATTACTTCACCAATCTATTGCGAATGATTATTTAACGTAAATTTAACATAAACTATATTGTAATTTAATCGACTGCATATAATATCTACTTGTAATTTTGTGTAATACGAGGAAAAGGGTATGACTATTTATAATTTTTTAACTCTTGTAGGCGGGCTTGCCATGTTCCTTTTCGGTATGGACGTTATGGGCAAAAGCCTTGAAAAAATGGGCGGCAGTAAGCTTGGTACAATTCTTGAAAAAATGACCGATAGCAGGATTAAGGGCGTATTGCTCGGCCTTTTCGTTACGGCTGTTATTCAGTCGTCGGGCGCTGTTACGGTTATGGCAGTCGGCTTTGTAAACAGCGGAATTATGGCACTCAGGCAGGTTATAGGCATCATTATGGGTGCAAATATCGGTACTACTGTTACTGCGTGGATTCTTTCGCTTGCAGGCATTGAAGGCTCAAATCTTTTTGTTAATCTTTTAAAGCCGAGTTCGTTTGCTCCCGTTCTTGCATTTATCGGCATTATTCTTGTTATGTTTTGCAAGGGAGAGAAAAAGCATAATGTCGGCTATATTGTTTTGGGCTTCGGTCTTTTAATGATTGGTATGACAACTATGAGCGACTCTATGGAAGGGCTTAAGGACGTACCGCAGTTTACAAGCATTTTAACTAAATTTTCAAATCCTATTTTAGGTATTTTGGCAGGTGCTTTTCTTACTACGGCGCTTCAAAGCTCATCTGCCTCGGTCGGTATTTTGCAGGCGCTTTCAACAACGGGGTCGATTACCGTTTCTGCCGCATTTCCTATTATTTTGGGTCAAAATATCGGCTCGTGCACAACAGTTCTTATCTCGTCAATCGGCGCAAGCAAGAACGCTAAAAGAGCCGCTTATGCTCACCTTACTTTTAATGTAATCGGTGTGGTTATTGCAATGGCACTTTTCTACGGCTCAAATGCGATTTTCGGTTTGCCGTTCTTTAACGATAATGTTTCACCTGCTACTATTGCGATTATCCATTCTCTTTTCAATATCTTTTCAACAATAATTCTTTTCCCATTCGGTAAACAGCTTGAAAAGCTTATGTGTGTTCTTATCAAAGACGGCAAAGACGACAAGGAAGAACAAAAAGACGAAAACGGTCTTGTTGAGGAACGTTTTCTTATCAGTCCGGGATTTGCTCTTGATAAGGTTAAGGATAAGTGCGACGAAATGGCTACTCTTGCGCAAACAAATATATCGCAAAGCATAGAGTTTATAAAAAGCTACAGCCACAAAAAGGACGAAGCAATCAAGGCTAATGAGAAAAGGCTTGATGATTATGAGGACCAGCTTGAAACGTATCTTGTTAAAATCAGCTCAATTGATTTGAATGTTTCGGACTCAATGAGGCTTAATAATTATTCCCATGCTATCGGTAATTTTGAGCGTATGGGCGACTACGGCTATAATATCCTTAAAATCAAGAGAAAAATGCATCAGGATAAAATTCATTTTTCAGAAGAAGCAAACAGAGAGCTTGAAATTATGGGCAGGGCAGTTGCCGAGATTATTGAAAACTCAACAAAGGCATTTATTAATGATGACGTTGAGCTTGCAATGACGGTTGAGCCGCTTGAGCAGGTAATAGATAATCTTAAAGCGGAGCTTCGTGCACGCCATTCAAAGCGTATGGACCAGGGCGAATGCACTTTTGAAAACGGAATTTTGTTTTTTGATATAGTTAATTCATTTGAGCGTATAGCAGATCATTGTTCAAATCTTGCAGTATGTATTATTGAATTTTCACAGGGTCATTATCAAACCCACAGCTATCTTAAAGGCGTTAAAAATTCAAATAATAAAACATTTATGGAGCAATTTGAAACATATCTTAATAAATATGCGGTAAGGTAAGAGGTAGAGTATGGGCGATAAACAATCGGTTTATATCGTAGAGGATGATGCATCCATAAGAGAACTTGAAATATATGCTCTTAAAAATTCCGAATTTGAGGTAACGGGCTTTGAAAGCGGAAAAAGCTTGATGGCTCAGTTGGAAATTAAAGTGCCGGACATAATTTTGCTTGATATTATGCTTCCTGAAGAAGATGGTCTGGCCATTTTGGGTACAATCAGGCAAACGGGCGCTTATGCCGATATTCCCGTTATTATGGTTACGGCAAAAACAAGCGAGATTGACGCCGTAAAAGGGCTTGATTTGGGCGCTGACGACTATATTACAAAGCCGTTCGGCGTTATGGAACTTGTGTCAAGAGTTAAAGCTGTGCTTCGCAGAAGTGCCAAGAAAGTTAAAACCGTTCTTGTATATAAAAACATTGAACTTGATGAGAATAAACATACTGTTTTGGTTGACGGAGCAGAGGTTGACCTTACATATAAGGAATATGAAATTCTTAAGCATTTAATTAGGAACAAGGGTATTGTTCTCACACGTGACAGGCTTATGGAAATCGTTTGGGGCTATAATTTTGAACAGGGCAACAGAACGGTCGATGTTCATATTCAGTCGCTTCGTAAAAAACTCGGCACTGCAGGCGAGCATATTAAAACAATAAGAAATGTCGGCTACAAGGTCGGTGAGTAATTAAGTGGCTAAAAAGACTTTATATAAAATATTTGCATTTGGCGTATCGGTAATCACAATTACGGCAGTGCTCATTTTATCTGTTTTTTATTCTTATAGTGATAATCAGTTAAAAGAGCAGCTCAGAGTTGTTGAAAGCGTGGTTGAAAATCAACTTGCGCAGGATGACGATACTGCTTTTATTTCAAATCATATTGACAAAAATGTAAGAATTACTCTTGTTGCAAAGGACGGAACGGTTATTGCGGACAGCCAAGAGAATGCAAATAAGCTTGGCAATCACCTTAACAGGCAGGAAATACAGCAGGCAATCAAAAACGGCGAAGCAACAGTAACAAGACATTCTGACACTCAGGGAAAAAAGGTATATTATTTTGCAAAGCAGCTTGATAACGGCAATATTTTGCGTGTTTCGGCTGAAGCTAAAAGCATCGGCAAGTTTTTTTCGGATTATATTATATATATCCTTTTATGTATAATTGTTGTAATCGTTACGGCAGTTTTTGTGAGTATGGGTATCACTAAAAGCATTGTTAAACCGATTACTCAACTTGGGCAAAGCCTTGATAATATTGATAAATTTAAGTCGGATGAGGAACTCAAGCCGCTCGTAAATGCGCTTTTGCAGCAAAAGAAAAAGCAAAAAATGCTTGATAAGCAGAAAAAGCAGTTTACTGCCAATGTTTCCCACGAACTTAAAACACCGCTTACCTCTATTGCAGGCTATGCAGAACTTATTGAAACGGGAATGGCAAAGCCGGAGGATATCAAACCATTTGCCGGTGTTATTCGCAAGCAGGCGCTAAGGCTTGTAAATTTAAGCGAGGATATTATTCAGCTTTCTCAGCTTGAGGAGAGCGATGACGAGGATATGTCCTTTGAGTCGGTCAATCTTTATGAAATTGCACAAAGGTGTGTTGAGGCGCTTAATATTAATGCAATTAATAAGGGCGTTACGCTTAACCTTACAGGTGAGGAATGTTATATAAGAGGTAAGGCTCAGCTTGTTGAGGAACTTGTTTATAATCTTTGCGACAACGCAATCAGGTATAATAAGGAAAACGGAAATGTAACTGTTACGGTTACCCCGCTTGAAAAGGGCGCAAGCGTAAGTGTTAAAGATACGGGTATCGGTATTCCAAAAAAATATCAGGAAAGAATTTTTGAAAGATTTTTCCGAGTTGATAAGAGCCGAAGCAAAGCAACAGGCGGTACAGGTCTTGGGCTTGCAATAGTAAAGCATATAACTCAACTTCACGACGCTAAGCTCGAAATCAGCAGCGAAGAGGGTAAAGGAACAGAGATTATTGTTACTTTTAAAGACTAAATTAAAAAAACAGTTGAAATATTTTTCGTTTTAGTATATTATAAGAGAGTAACAATATATTCAAAGGGGAATTTTTGTATGAAAAGAAAATCCGGATTAAGTAAATTCAACGGTTTTTTGGCAATCGTTTTGGTAATTTGCCTTGCAGCAACTGCTTTTGTAATTAACAAATATCCTAAGATTGAAGCTGCTGATGCTAACGGCGGTGCCGATGCAAAGGATGTTGCTGTTATTGACGAGTTCAAGGCAGGCACATACGGCGGCAAGGAGTTTAAAACTCAGGAAGACGTAGTTAATTATTATAAAGAGTGCTACGACTATACCAAAACGCTTACTGCTGAATATAAAACCGATTCAGGCGAAACACACAGCTACTATAAGATGCTTGGCACAGAGACTCTTGAGGTTAATAACCTTCTTGTTGAGGGCAAGTCAAACGACATTATCAACAAGCTTGTTCCTGGTATCGTAGGCGGCCTTTTCAAAGGCGGCACAAACGGCCTTTCACCGTCAGGTAACAGAGACCCTAAGGGTGATACTAAAAATGACGGAAAGATGGATTGCACAACATCGCATCTTACTGCTGATGATGTTCTTGCAGCTAATGTAAAGGATAACGGCGACGGCACTATCACAATGGTTATTCAGCCAAAAGAGGCTCTCCTTTCAACACCAGGCGAGGACTCACAGGGTAGATTCTTTAATTCACTCGGTGATATTTCATCCGTTGTTGAATCAATCACCGTTCTTTCATTCTCACAGGGTACGGTTAAGGATAACTTTGTAGTTGATTATAAGGGCGGCACAGGTACTTTTGTTATTGATACAAAGACTAACGAGATTACCAAGGCTGATTACACAATGCTTGTTCATATTGATGTTAAGCACGCTAACGTAGCTGTTCTTAAGGATAAGAGTGCATCTCTTGATATTAAGTATCAATGTGAGTATCCTGCATCTGATGATTATCTTGCAAATCCACCTATTGGCTTAACAAGAGTAAAATAAAACTGTAATAACTTTGAAAAAAGGACTTGTAAAAATACAAGTCCTTTATTTTTGTCTATTTTTATTTTAAAGGGTTTTCATATTGGGGCAAATGATATATAATATAATCAGCATTTTTATATTCTTTTTTATATTTAGGGGGTAATAGTGTGAAAGTGCTTTATGTTATTCTTATCTTGCTTGCTGCATTTATTGTGCTTACGCTGATAAGAGCGATTTTCTTTAAGGCAAAGCCTGTAAAGAGAGAGGTTTTTGAAGAAGAAAACGTTAATTCAAAACGTGTTGAGGAGCATTTATGCGATGCAATAAGGATTAAAACGATATCTCACGAAAACGAGGAGGAAACCGATTGGGCAGAATTTGACAGATTTCACGAATTTCTGAAAAAATCATTCCCTCACATTTATGAAAATTTGAGCGTTGAAGATGTGTCAAAAGCAAGTTTGCTTTATTTTTGGCAGGGAAGTGACAGTTCTCTTGACCCTATTGCTTTTTTGGCTCATCAAGACGTTGTACCCGTCAGCGAGGGAACGGAAAAAGATTGGGTGCATCCTGCTTTTGACGGTGTAAACGACGGTGAATTTATCTGGGGCAGAGGTGCTCTTGATATGAAAAATCATCTTATATGCCTTTTAGAAAGTGTCGAAACACTGCTTGAAGAGGGATATCAGCCAAAAAGAAGCGTGTATTTGTGCTTGGGTCATAATGAGGAAATTGTATCCGGCTCAAATAACGGCGCAAGAGAGCTTGCAAAAACTCTTGAAAGCCGTGGAGTTCACCTTGACAGTGTTGTTGACGAGGGCGGAGCAATGCTTCCGGCTAAGGTTAAGGGTATACTTGACGCTAATTTGACAGGTATCGGTGTTGCTGAAAAAGGATATGCCGATTTTAAAATTACGGTTAAGGCTAAGGGAGGACATTCTTCTCAGCCGCCTAAGCATACGGCTCTCGGTATTCTCTCAAAAAAGGTTGAAGCGCTTGAAAATCATCAGTTTAAGGCAAGAATTTTGCCGTTTGTATATAATCTTTTTACACAGATAGGCAAAAGAACGTCATATATCGGCAGAGTTGTATTTTGCAATCTTTGGCTTTTAAAGCCTGTTTTGCTTGCTGTTATGAAAAAAATTCCGCCTGCCGCTTCACTTGTGCGCACAACAACGGCGGTTACAATGAGTTCTGCCTCACCGGCGGCAAACGTTCTTCCGCAAAAAGCAAGCGTTACGGTCAATTTCAGAATTATGCCCGGTGAAACAATAGAGGACGTAAGACGTCATATTGAAAAATATATGGGCGGTGAAAATGTTGAAATAGAATTTATCAAGGGTAAGGAGCCGAGTATTGTTTCGCCTACTGATACAAGAGCATTTAAAACGCTTTCAACGCTTTCCGTTTCTCTTGATGAAAAAAATATCGTTGCGCCTTATCTCGTTATGGGCGGTACAGACGCATATAACTATGAAAACGTTTGTGAAAATATTTACCGTTTTGCTCCGTTTACGGTTGATACAGAACTTTTGCTTACCACACATTCAACAAACGAGCGTATTCCTGTTGAGCAGCTTACTCAGGGCGTGGCATTTTTCAAGCGATATATAAGAATTATGACAAAGGAGTAATGATATGAATTTCAAAGAGGATTCTTTTATGGTGGCTATTGCTCTTTGCGTTGTTTTCTTTGTTGTCGCACAAGCACTTTTCTTTCTTGTGCGTGCAGTAAAAAGGGCTAAGGAACTTGGAATAGCAAATCAAACAATAAAGAATACAATCGTTTCGTCATCACTTTTCACTATTGCGCCTGCCATAGGCATTGTGGCAACTGTGCTTACTTTGTCGGCAGGGCTTGGCTATGTATTGCCGTGGATAAGACTGACGGTAATAGGTAATATTTCTTATGAGGTCACGGCAGCCACCAATGCGGTCGAGGCTTTCGGTCTTGCGGGCGGAATATCCCAACCGATTGAAAACAAAGAAGTTTTTGCAACGGTTGCGTGGGTTATGACTCTCGGTTCAATTATGCCGCTTATCCTTGTTCCGATTTTCCTCAAAAAAGTGCAAAGTAAGATGAACAAGGCGGTATCTAAAAACAGCGCTCTTTCAAGCGTACTTAGTGCGGCGGCATTTATCGGCCTTATTTCCGCTTTTGTTGCAAGGGCAATCGCAGGTAAGGGCGACGCTCATATTATAGGCGACGGTGCAGGAATATTGTCAATTACAGCATTGATTTCGTCTGTAATTTTGATGCTCATTATGCAAAAGCTTGCAGGTCTTGAAAAGTTAAAATGGCTAGAAAGCTTTGCAATGCCGTTTGCAATGATTGGCGCTATGGCAATTGTAATGATTATGGCACAAATTTTGCCTGCCGATGTTGCATTTTTGGAATGGAGGGGATAGTATGAACAGCAAATATATTAATAAAACTCATACATACGGTAAAATTTGGATGTTGGTTACCCTCTGCTTGTTTATTAGTGTTCCGGCGCTTATATGTGTTCATCTCGGTGTATCTCCCAAAATCAATATGATTGCAAAGGGACTTTCGACCGTTGCGCTTGTATTTTATCCAACGGCAGTTCTTGAGGTGCTGACTTATTCTCCGCTTTTAGGTACGGGCGGCACTTATCTCGGTTTTGTTACGGGCAATATAACCAATTTGAAATTACCGGTTGCTTTAAGTGCAATGGAAAGTGCCGAAGTTGAGCCTTCAAGCGAGGAAGGTGAGGTTATATCGACAATTTCGATAGCCGTATCTTCCATTGTAACTACTCTTATTATTGCCGTTTGCGTGCTTGCGTTTTTCCCTATTTTGCATAATATAACCGATCCGGATTCCGTTTTTGCTCCTGCATTTCAACAAGTTACTCCCGCACTTTTCGGCTCTCTTTGCGCCTCGTATCTTGCAAAGCATTGGAAAATATCAATTCTTCCCATTGCCGTTTTGTCATTTATTTTGATTTTTAGCGGCACTCTTGGGACCGGAGTTTTAATTCCTATCGGTGTAGTTGTATCTGTTTTAGGCGCATTTGTAATGTTTAAAAAAGGCATAGTAAAATAAAAATAAGACGTTAGAGTTTTAGTTTCTCTAACGTCTTTTTCTTTTATCTTGCCAAATATATTTGATATATAATTGCAAAAATTTCTCTTGTGGCAAACGGCATATATCCGTTCCAAGGGGTTTTGCTCGGATATCTAAGCGGCTTAAAGCCGTTTTGCTTTGCAAACTCACTTGCCCTGCATTCGTGAAAATCATTAGTAATAATTGTGATTTTCTTTGATTTTATTCCGTTTTTTTCAATAATTTTTTTTGAATATTTAAAGTTTTCTCTTGTTGAGGTTGATTTATCTTCAATAAAAAGTCTGCTTTTGTCTATTCCCATTTCGGTAAGGCAATTAAACATACACTTCGCTTCGCTGATGTTTTCGCCGTTTCCCTGACCACCGCTTAAAACTGCAATTGCATTTGGGTTTTCATTAAGATATTTATAAGCGGCATTAATTCTGCCTTTTAAAAATATTCCGGGTTTATCACCGTTTACAACGCAGCCTAAAACTATCGCAACGTCACTTTTTTCTTCGCTTTTAAAGCTACGGGACAAGACATTATGAAATGTGGTGCCGCCGATAATTATGCATATAAAAAGAACAAAAGATATTATTTTCAGTGCGATTTTGCCGACTTTTTTCTTATTTATACTTTTTATAAGCAAATTGATTTTATTGAAAAATATAATATAAATCAGCAGTATAAAATCAAAGCCCAAGCCTGCGATTATGCCTAAATTGTATTCGCCTACGGTGATAACAGGCCCTATATAAAGCAAAAATATTATTACAAAAAGAACAGATAACAGTATCCTGATGATTTTGTTTTTCATAAAAACACCCCTTTCTTATGATATCGTATCATATTTGAAAGGGGTATTTGTGAACTTAAAGTAAAATCAGTAGGAAAGGGAGCTGTTACCGATAAATTCACGCTCAAATGCGTCGCTTGGTATCATTTTATCGTCAAGCGGCTCTACCTCATCAAGTGCATTAACCACGTCTTTAATATCACAGAATTTTTGCGAAAGAGTGCTTAAATCATTATAAAGATAATTTTTATACACGCAAGGCTCGTATTCAATAAATGTGTCTATATTGAAATGCGACCTGTTTTTATACGGCATAATAAATTGGTTTTCGCCTCGTTGAACTTTTGGGAAAAGACGTATAGTTTCTTCGTATGTGCGCCCTCTGTAAAGCTTATCCCTAATCATTCTGCGGCAAAGCCTGATTTTGCACGGGTGCAGCTTATCACCGTTTGAATCGATAACCCTTGTTCTTACGCTTACGTAAATTCTGTTTGTTACATCATCGTTTTCGCCCATAATAACAGGGTTGAGAGCGTGTATTCCCTCAATTATAACGAATCCGCCGTTTCTTGAAAGCTTTGTGTTGCTCAGAGTTCTTGTATTCGTTAAAAAATCATAATTAGGCAAATAAATTTCGCCGCCGTTTAAAAGCGTATCAATATCTTTGTTTAGATATTCAGCGTCTACTCTGTCGGGTGCTTCAAGGTCAATTTTATTTAGCTTTTTAAGCGCACGCTCCTCATCGGTAAAGTTTTTAAAATATTTATCCATAGATATGTAGCAAACATCGGCACCGTTTTTTCTCAATGCCTTTGCAAGCTTAATTGCCGTTGTTGTTTTGCTGCTTCCTGACGGGCCGGATATTAAAATTATAGGTCTTGTGTCTTGAAACGGTAAAATCCTTTTTGCACATTCGTCTATTTGGTTTAATATTTTATTTTCGCTCGACAGTAAAAAATCATCTGTGTTTTTTAGTTTTTCGTTTATTTTGCTTGTATATATTACCATAGTTTCACCGTCAGTCTTGTTTATATTTTTCGATTAAGGCTGTAATTTGGTCAGTCAACTTGCCCAATTCCTTGTTAGGACATCCCCTCGAAGCTTCAATAACAGACATAAGATTTTGACCTGCAAGGTAAAGCCTGTCATAAACCGTATTATTGCGCTCAATTTTATGCAGCTTTTTGTCATAAAGCTTGCGAGGTCCGATATCAACCTGCCTTACAACGTCGCCAAGCTCAAAGCCATCGCCGGAGTAAGGCGCAAGAGCCGATATTTCAAGCTCGTTTTCAATCGATTTTGCAAATTCGTCGCAAACGGTATCGTGACCGTGATTTACAAAAACAACCTTTGGCTTTTGCGGTATGCTTGCAAGCCAGGAAAGGAGCATATTTTTGTCTGCGTGGCCGCTTATGCCCTGCATTTTTTCAATATTTGCGTTGATTTGCACTTCCTCGCCGAAAAGATTAACCTTATTGGCACCTTCAATAATCTTTCTGCCAAGTGTTCCTTCAGCTTGATATCCTACGAATAAAACAGTACATTCCTCTCGCCATAAATTATGCTTTAAATGGTGCCTGATTCGTCCTGCTTCGCACATTCCGCTTGCAGATAGAATGATTTTCGGCGTCGGGTCGTCGTTTATCATTCTTGATTCGTCGCTTGTTACGGCAAGCTTAAGATTGTCAAATTTAATAGGATTAATGCCGTTGTTGATAAGCTCAAGCGTGTCGGCGTCAAAATATCTTCTTAAATTTTTATCGTCATAAATTTCTGTTGCCTCAACAGCCAGCGGACTGTCCACCCAAACAGGGAAGTTTGCATGATTTTTAATAAGCCCCTTTTCTTTGATTATTCTTATTAAATAAAGAAGCTCCTGTGTTCTGCCGACTGCAAATGAAGGAATAACAACGTTTCCGCCACGGTCAAGGGTGGATTGAATAATTCCTGTAAGCTGCAAAACATAATCGGGTCTGTCGCCGTGAAGCCTGTTGCCGTAGGTCGATTCGATAATGACGTAATCTGCCTTTTCTACGGGCGGTTTTTGAGGATTTTTTATAAGCGGTCGGTTGATATTTCCTATATCTCCGGAAAAAAGAATGGTTTTTGTAATTCCGTTTTCCGTCACTTTAATTTCTATTGACGCACTGCCCAAAAGATGACCTGCATCAATAAATTTAATTTCTATTCCGTCGAAAATTTGGTAGCTCTCGTCATATTCGCACGGAGTAAAATATTTGAGCGCATTTTGTACGTCTTGCGTGGTATAAAGCGGTTCAATCGGCTCTTTACCGCTTCGTTTGTTTTTTCTGTTCTTCCATTCTGCCTCAAATTCCTGAATGTGCGCCGAGTCCATAAGCATAATTCGGCAAAGCCTGTCAGTCGCACTTGTTGTATAAATCGGCGCAGAAAAGCCGTTAGCCGACACATAAGGAATATGACCTGAGTGGTCAATATGAGCATGGGTTAAAAGCATAGCGTCAATGTCATTCGGCGATACGGGAAGTTCAACATTTTCGTAAACATTTTCGCCCTGCTCCATACCGCAGTCTATCATTATTTTTTTGCCGCAGGCATAAAGAATGGTGCAAGAACCTGTCACCTCGTGTGCTGCGCCTACAAAATACAGTTTCATAAATTTACCCCCTTTTTCTACTAAAACTGTTTTAAAATTATATTGCTGTCATTTGGCTTAATATCGCTTATCTCAAATGAATTTAATATAAGCGCCGTTGCATTTTTCAGCTTTTTTTCATCATTTGAATAGAGTGTCATAACCGTATCGTTTTTGTTTATGTAATCACCTTTTTGACACTTGAAAAGTATTCCTGCCAGTGGGTCGATATTGTCCGTTTTCACATTTCTGCCTGCGCCTAAGATAACACAAACATTGCCGATTTTTTGAGCGTCGATTTTTGAAATATAGCCTTGTTTCCCCGCCTTAATTTCAGCTTTATATTTATCAAATCCGAATTTATTTTCATCTTCAATATAGCCCACGTCGCCGCCCTGAGATTTAACCATTTGCTTCAGCTTGTCAAGCGCCTTGCCTGAATTAATCATTTCTTTTGCAATGATTTCAGCCTCTTTTAAATCAATTTCTTTGGCAAGACTTATCATATTTGCGGCAAGTGCTATGCAAAGCTCGGTTAAATGCAAAATATTCTTGCCTTTAAGTATTTTTATCGCTTCCGCCACTTCTAAGCTGTTGCCGACTGCATAGCCTAAAGGTGAACTCATATCGGTGATAAGCGCTTTTACATTTCTGTCGCAATGCCTGCCTATGCTTACCATTTCGCTTGCAAGGAGCGTTGCACTTTGAATATCTTTCATAAACGCACCTTCGCCGCATTTAACGTCGAGAATTATATTTTTAGCCCCTGCGGCAAGCTTTTTGCTCATAATTGACGATGCAATCAGCGGCATACAGTCAACCGTGGCGGTAACGTCCCTCAAAGCGTATAATTTTTTGTCACACGGCGCCATATTGCCTGTTTGACCTGCAACGACTAAGCCTATATCCCTCGCCTGTTTTTTGAAGTTTTCAGGACTCATAGCGGTGCAAAAACCGGGGATAGCCTCAAGTTTATCAATCGTGCCGCCCGTGAAACCTAAGCCTCTGCCGCTCATTTTTGCAACAGTACAGCCTGCCGCTGCCGCAATCGGCGCAACAACAAGAGTAGTTTTGTCGCCCACTCCGCCGGAGGAATGTTTGTCAACAGTCGAGTTTTTAAATTCGCTTAAATCAAGCATATCGCCGCTTTTCGCCATTGCAAGTGTAAGTGCGGCAGTTTCCTCATTTGTCATTTTGTTAAAATATATTGCCATTGCAAGAGCCGATGCCTGATAATCGGGGATATCGCCGTTTGTATATTCTTTTACAAAAAAATCAATTTCCTCTTTTGTAAGCGCCAAGCCTTGCTTTTTATGCTCAATAATATCTGCCATTCGCATAATGTAACGCCTTCTTTATTTGTCTAATTTGAATGAATAGGGGAGAAGCTCGCCTAAAGTGAAACTCTTAATTTCTTTCCCGTTTTCTAATATAATAACAAAATCCTTGCCGCAAAATTCGCTCATAACCTGCCTGCAAGCACCGCAGGGAAAGCAAAAGTCATCGCCAGAACCTGAAATTGCGATTTTTTCAAATTCTTTTTCGCCCTCGCTTATTGCTTTGAAAAAAGCCACTCTCTCGGCGCATACAGTTAATGGATATGATGAATTTTCAATATTTGCACCTACATATATTTTGCCGTCTTTGGTTAAAAGTGCCGCACCGACTTTAAATTTTGAATAAGGGGAATAGCTTTTTTGCTTTGCATTTTCTGCAAGATACATTAATTCTCTGTTTTCCATATTCTTACCCTTTTACTTTATTAAATTTATTACATTTTCGCCTTCAAGCTGTTCGTTAATGCCGAAAAGCGAAAGTGCCGTGTTGCAAACAACGCCGAAGCCGTCAACGGTTTTTAAATTTATGTTTTTGAGCGATTTTGAATATATGATAAGCGGCACATATTCCCTTGTGTGGTCTGTTCCTTTATATCCGGGGTCACAGCCGTGGTCTGCCGTTATCATTAAAAAGTCATCATCATTAAGATTTGCGCAAAGCTCAGGTAAGCATTCGTCAAATTCGCTTATGGCTCTTGCGTAGCCGTCAATATCTCTTCTGTGGCCGTAAAGCATATCGCAGTCAACAAGATTTGTATAGCAAAGACCGTCAAAATTTCTTTTTGAAATTTCAAGTGTTTTTGCAATGCCTTGCGTATTCCCCGTTGTGAAATAATGCTCGCTCATTCCTCTGTGCGCAAAAATGTCGTAAATCTTGCCCACTGCAATGGTATCCTTGCCGTGCCTTTTTAGTACGTCAAGCAGCGTGTCGCCGGGTGGTTCGAGTGAAAAATCATGACGTCTTGGAGTTCTGATAAAATTGCCGTTTTCATCCTTGATAAACGGCCGTGCAATAACTCTGCCTACTGCGTATTTGCCAACGAGTATTTTTCTTGCGATTTTGCAATAATTATATAATTCCTCATCGCTTACTATATCCTCGCAAGCCGCAATTTGAAATACACTGTCAGCCGAGGTGTAAACAATTAAAGCGCCTGTTTTGATATGCTCGTCGCCGTAATCCTTGATTACCTGAGTGCCGGAATACGGCTTGTTTACAATAACTTTTCTGCCGCATTGCTTTTCAAATTCATCAATAACCTCACTCGGAAAGCCGTTTGGAAACGTAGGCAAAGCCTTTTTTGAAACTATACCTGCCATTTCCCAATGACCTGTTGTGGTGTCTTTGCCGATTGAAAGCTCTCTAAGCCTGCCGTATGATGCGCTGTGCTTTTCCAAACTGTCAAGCCCAACTCCGTCAATAGCAAGAAGCCCCATTTTTTTCATATTCGGCGTGTTAAAATAAACGGATTTTGATATTGTTTTTATAGTGCTTGCGCCTTCGTCGCCAAAAGCCGTTGCGTCGGGAGCAGCACCTACGCCAAAAGAGTCAAGTACAACTATAAAACCACGCATTGTTATCCCTCTTTCATAATTTTAACAAGTCTGCTTGTGCCGAGCCTGTCAGCACCTAATGAAATAAATTTTTCACCGTCGCTAAATGATTTTATTCCGCCTGCCGCCTTTATTTTTTTGCCGTTAATATGCTCTTTCATAAGCTTTATATCATCAAAGGTTGCACCTGCTGTGGAAAATCCCGTTGATGTTTTGATGAAATCCGCATCCGATTGTGAAACTATTTCGCACATTTTGATTTTTTCGTCGTCGCTTAATAAACAGGTTTCGATAATCACTTTTAAAAGCCTGCCGTCACACGCTTTTTTAATTTCATTTATTTCATTTAGCAATTCATCATATTTTTTGCCCTTTAAAAAACCGATGTTAATTACCATATCAATCTCGTCTGCACCGTTTTTAACGGCATCGCTTGCTTCAAAGCATTTGACTTCGGTTGTGTTATATCCGTTTGGAAAGCCTATAACTGTGCATATTTTTATTTTATCGCCGGTATAAGCCTTTGCCGCTTTGACAAATGACGGCGGAATACAAACGCTTGCACAGCCGTATTTTATGCCGTCAATGCAAATTTGCTTTATTTCCTCCCACGTTGCGCCTTGCGCCAATAAGGTGTGGTCAACGTACGATAATATTTCATTTTTATTCATCGGTATAACTCCTTTTTTTCAAATTTTACGTAAAATTTTCCTAACTTAATTATATCACTTTGCCCTCTCATTTCAATAACTAAAAATAAACATTTCCTTAACTTTTTGACATATAAATAAAATTGACATAAGCATTTTATTACAAAATCAGCGTATTGTTGCAAATAAGCTTAAAATATGTTAAAATTAATAAGTATGTAATTTTATATTTTTAATATAGATTTCATTTGGAGGTAAAAATGGGTATATCTGCAAAAATACAAAGAATTATAAAAAAAATACTCAAATATATTTCTCGTATGTTTTCCAAAACGCCGAAAAGAAAGTTTTATTTCGGTATGTTTTATAAGCACTGCAAGGTTAAGGATAATGTCATTTTGGTTGAGTCGTTTCACGGTTCAAATATTTCTGACTCTACCCTTGCGCTTGTTCGCCAAATTCTTAAATCCTACCCCGGCAAATACAAAATATATTACGGAACGGAGAATAAGAAAAAGCACGCCGAGTTTATAAAAGAAATCGGGCTTGACGTTAAGCTTATTGATGTAACGACATTTAAGTATACAAAAATTCTTGCAAGCGCAAAGTATCTTATCAATAACAGCTCATTTCCGGTTTATTTCGTTAAAAAGCCGGAGCAGGTTTATATTCAAACTTGGCACGGCACTCCGCTTAAAACGCTCGGCAAAAAAATGCGCCTCGGCATTGAGTCAATGTATAATGTTCAGCACAATTTCCTGCAGGCTGACTATATAACTTTCCCCAACGATTTCACCCGTGATGTTATGATGGAGGATTATAACCTTAACGACCTTTATACAGGCAAGGTTGTTATGGCCGGCTATCCGAGAAATGAAATATTCTTTAAAAAAGAAGAGGGAGAGGCGCTTAAAGCAGAACTTGGCTTAGCGGGAAAGACCGTTTATGCTTATATGCCGACTTGGAGAGGCACAAGCAACCACGATATCAACACCGCTTCGTATGAAAGCAAGGTTAAGGAAATATTTAAGGTTATTGATAATAAGCTTAGTGATGACCAAGTTTTCTTTGTCAATTTCCATCCGATTTTGAAGGATTCAATTTCGCTTAGCAATTATAAGCATATCAAGCCTTTCCCAAAGGGTGTTGATAACTATAGCTTTTTGAATTGCGCAGACGCACTTGTTACAGACTATTCATCTGTATTTTTTGATTATTCAATCACTCAAAAGCCGATTATCCTCTTTATGTATGATTATGATGAATATATGCATGACAGAGGAATGTATTTGGACGTTGCAACGCTTCCTTTCCGTAAGATTTATGATGAAAAAGAGCTTGCAAGGGTGCTTAGTGATGAAAGCTTTATGAGTGATTCGTATACCGATACCGAATATTTCAAAACGTTCTTTAAGTATGATGCACCGGATATAAGCCAAAGGCTTCTTGACCTTTTGTTTACGGGTGAGAGCGACAGCCTTGAAATCAAGGACTATTCCTTTAATAAGGAAAAAAAGTATAAAGTTATTCACCCTGAAATTGTTAAGGAATATGCTCATCTTAATTCAATTTCAAAAATTGCAAAAGACGATACAATTGTTTGCTTTGAAAAGAAATGGTTTAAGGGTGAGGTTGGCCCTGCGCTTTATGATAATTTCAACGATATGTTCAAATATGTTGTTGTCACAATGACAACTCCGAGAACGTATATTGAGGATATACTGTGCCATTTAGGCGTTAAAAAAGTTAAGGATGCTGTTCATAAAAGAGAAATTCAGCGTACATTTCCTAATCTTAATATTGACCCTAAGTTTATTACAGATATCAGCGCATTTGATGAAAATTGCTTTGTTGACGAGCGTGATATTGTTCACCTAAATACAAAAAATGTTGCAAACGGCAACAAAAAAATTGCTGTATCTCTTAATGCCAAGGGGTACGAATTTGAGCAAATAGCAGTTTTAAACAATAAGCGTGTTATTCAAAAAACACTTCCCTTGACTGAGGAAAACAGGCAAACAAAGAGTTTTGAAATTCCGCTTGATATTCTTGTTGAAAAACTCGTTGTTTACAATAAGCAAAGATATAATGTCGGTATTATTGCATTTGATAAGAAAAAGGGCAGAAAATGCATAGTTATGCCGTCGATTAAAAAGGCAAAGGACGGCGATATTTCCAAAAGATTTTGCGAACCGCTTTTTGCAACGTATACTCTTCCGAAATCTTATTTTGATACGGACCTTAAAAAGCTTGTTGACGCTAACAGTGAGCGTACAAGAAAAATGCTCAAGCTTTATGATTTAACGCCTACTGCTTATGAACTTGCGACAAGTCCGTTTTATGATGATAAAAGAGAGTTCACCCTTTATTTTGGCAAAAAGGATGATGCACTTGAAGCGATTTACCCTCCGTGTAAGCTTACTTCTCTTAAAACAAAGGGCAATCGCCTTGAACTTGCGTTCAATATTCCGAACGACCAAAACGCCAAGTTTGACGGTCTTGTTCTTAAATACAGGAGCGTTATTGAGGATATTCAAATTCCGTTTGATTGTAAGCTCGAAAAGAAAGAGGGCTTTACAAGGGTAAATGCAACTCTCGAATTTAAGGGTGATATGCCGCTTAAGGAAATATTCTGGGACGTAAGGGCCGTAGTTGAAAAATACGGCGCCAAGCAATATGTTAAGCTCGGTTATAACGGCTATGCGATTAAGCAAAAGCTTTATTTTTCAAATGTTCAGTGTGATGTTGACGATAAGCATATAATTTTCCCTTATTTTACCAAAAAAGGCATTATTAATTTCTGTTTTAGGGAAAGAAGCGAATACGATACTGCCGAGGTTAAGCGCAAGGAAGTTTTGGCATATATTCTTTATATTCTCTCAGGTCTTTTCCTAAGCCGTAAAAATATTTGGATTGTTTATGAAAAATTCTGCAAAATGGCGCAGGATAACGGCTATTATTTCTTCAAGTATTGTATGGAAAATCTTGATGAAAAAGAGAAAAAAAATATCTATTATGTAATTGATAAGCGCTCAGACGAGTATAAAAATGTTGAAAAATACGGCAAGCACGTAATTGATTTTATGAGTGTTAAGCATATGCTTTACATTATGTCAATGTCAATTTGTATTTCGAGCGACTCAAAATCTCATCTTTACGCTTGGAGAACTAAGCCGAGCCTTGTTAAGCGTGCAATAGGAAAGAAAAAGGAACTCTTCCTCCAGCACGGCGTAACTGCTCTTAAGCAGGTTCATCAGCTTTTCGGCAAAAAGGGTACAAGTTCAATGGAATACTTTGTCACAACGGGCAGGGTTGAGCAGGAAATTGCAATTAACGAGCTTGGCTATAATGAAAAGACTGCGCCTATCACGGGCTTTGCACGTTGGGACGTTCTTGAGGATAAGCAGGCTGATAAGGAAAAATTCATTCTTCTTATGCCTACTTGGCGTTCTTGGCTTGAAGAAGTCAGCGATAATCAATTCCTTGTAAGTGATTATTATAAGAAGTATTCATCTCTTCTTCAAAGTCCACGTCTTAACCAAATTCTTAAAGATACAAATACTCGCCTTGTTTTCTATATCCATCCTAAATTTGCAGGATATATTGATAATTTCAAGGCTGCTGTCAGCAATAGGGTAACGTATATTCCTTTTGGCAAAATCCCTCTTAATGAGCTTATGATGCGCTGTTCGATGCTTATTACGGACTATTCAAGCGTTTGCTGGGACGTTTATTATATGGACAAGCCAGTGCTTTTCTATCAGTTTGACTATGATATGTATAATCAGGCTCACGGCTCATATATCAATATGGAAAACGACCTTTTCGGCAACCGTTCCACTAATGAGGATGCACTGTTGAACGATGTTGAATATTTCGCAAATAACGGTTTTGTTGAAAATGAAAAGGACCGCCTTGCCGCTCCTAAATACTTTGAATACCGTGATAATAACAATTCAAAGAGAATATATGATTTCTTAAAGAATAACGGATTTTAATTAAATGGGCTGTCTCACTTTTGTGAGACAGCCCATTAATTTATGATATTTATTTTTGTTGTTTTAGCTTATTTATCATTCTTGATTTTGCCTACTCTTAAAGCTCTGAGTGAATTTGCAATCGCAATAAGGCAAACGCCTACGTCGCCGAATACCGCAAGCCACATTGCATTTTCGTTAAATATACCTATCGCACAGCCGATAATGATTAAGAGTTTTACGGCTATTGCAAAAATGATATTTTCATAAACTATACGAATTGTTTTCTTTGCGGCTTTTTTGCCGATTGCAAGCTTTGAAAGCGAATCGCCCATAATAACCATATCTGCCGCTTCAACTGCTATGTCAGAGCCGGCACCGCCCATAGCTACACCAACGTCAGCCTGCGACAAAACAGGTGCGTCGTTAATTCCGTCGCCTGTGTAAACAACGGTTTTGCCGTTTTTTTGAAGTTCACTTACTATATTTGCTTTTTCGTCAGGCATAAGACGGGAGTAAACCGTGTCAATATCAGCCTTTTGAGCGATATCTTTGGCAATTACTTCCTTGTCGCCCGTCATCATAATTGTTTCTTTAATTCCGAGTTTTCTAAGGTTTTTAAGTGCGTCCTTGCTGTCCTGCTTAATGATATCGGCAAATACAATATCACCCATAAAGCCTTTTTCACTGCAACAATAAATCGCCGTTCCTATAACGCTTGTTTCCTTAAAATCATCGCAGTGCTCACGCATAAGCTTTTCATTTCCGACGAAGTATTTAACTCCGTCAACTACTGCCGAAACACCGAGCCCTGCATAAGTTTTTGAATCTTTAACGTCACATTCGTCTGCATAGTGACCGAATGCAACATTAATGCTTTTTGCAATAGGGTGGGTGGAATATCTTTCGCAAGCGGCAATAATTTTTAAAAGCTCTCTGTGCTTGTTATCTTTGCAATGGCAATGGTTGTGCTCACAGGTTACAAATTCAAATTTGCCGTTTGTGAGAGTGCCTGTTTTGTCAAATACACCTGTGTCCGCTTTTGCAAGTGCTTCAAGATAGTTTCCGCCTTTGACGAGTATTCCCTCACGAGAGCATGCGCCTATTCCCGCAAAAAAGCTTAACGGAATTGAAATAACAAGTGCGCAAGGGCAGGAAACAACGAGTGCCGAAAGACCTCTGTAAAGCCATTCGTGCCATTGACCGCCGAAGAAAAGGGGAGGCACAACCATAATAAGCACGGCAATTAAGCATACAATTGGAGTATAAATTCTTGCAAATCGGGTGATGAATTTTTGAGCGTGGCTCTTTTTATCCTGCGATTTTTCAAGCATATCAAGTATTCTTGAAACTGTTGAATCCTTGTATTCCTTTTCAGCCTTAACCGTTACCGTGCCGTCAAGGCTTACCGAGCCTGCAAGCACGCTGTCGCCGACTGTTTTGGTAATCGGAATTGTTTCGCCCGTGAGCGATTTCATATCAAATTGCGATGTACCCTCGCTTATCATGCCGTCAATATCAAGCTTTTCGCCGGGGCGGATAATCATTAAGTCGCCGACTTTAACCTCGTCCGGCTTAACTGTTTGCTCCTTGCCGTCAACTAAAATATTGACCTCCTCCGTCTTGGCTTCAAGCATATTTTTAATCGACTTTCTGCTTTTTTCAAGAGCAAGACCCTGCAAATATTCGCCTATGGTAAAGAGAAATACTACCATACAGCCTTCACTGTACTCGCCGACAGCAAATGCACCGATTGAAGCAATGGTCATAAGTAGGTTTTCGTTAAAAATATCCTTGTGTATTACACCTTCAACAGCTTCTTTGATTATGTCAAAGCCTACTATTAAGTATGAAAGCATAAAACATACAAGATATGTGAATTTAGGTAAATCAACAATACCTCTTTCGGCAATTTCATTTAATATGTAGCCGGCAACGAGAAAGAATCCTCCGCCGATTAATTTAAATAAAAATTGACCTTTGTTTATATCCTCATGTGAATGCTCACAGCCGCAGCCGTGGTCGTGACAGCATTCGCCATTTGTGTGTTCGTGAACGTGAGCCATATTTGCACCTCTTTTTTATTTAATCATACATAATATAATTTAATAAGTCGTAATTGTCAACTGTTTATTTTCGTCAACGCTTGCAAGAGCGATATCATTAAGCTTGACCTCTCTGTTTGCAATCATCTTTTTAAGCTCGTTTTTGCCGATAGGGGATTTTTCAATTTCCTTTTCAAGTAATTGCCCGTCTAATATGACATCATAAGAAAGCCCTTCTCTCATCGGCGCAAAGTTAAAATCCTTAGGATTTAACGGTCTTTTAAGCGGAGTGGGCATAAAGCTGATGTTTCCCGTGGTTTCCATAATTGCGCAGTCGATATCTGCAAGCGAAAAATATCCGCTCGCTCTTGCGCTTGCAATTAAATCGTCAATGTCAAGCTTTGCTTTTTTCATATTTCTCTTAATTATTTTGCCCTTTTGCATTATGATAATCGGCTCGCCCGAAATAAAGTGCCTTGCCTTAATGCTCTTTTGCGTAATAACCGACAGTAAAACGCCGATAACAGCCCAAACTGCCATTGCCGTTATACCCTTCCACCATTCAAGGTCAATGTTTGTTGACATTTCTGCTGCAATCGAGCCTATCGTTATTCCGATAACATAGTCAAAAAAGCTCATCTCGCTTATCTGCCTGAAACCCATTAATTTAGTTAATAAAAATAATACAGCCATTGCAACAACGGATAATATAATTATTTGAAAAAATTCCATAATATCACCGTTACTATTTTGTGCATTATTTTTGAATTTATATAAAAGTTTTTTAGATGCTGAGAAAGTGAGATGAATTTCGTATTTTTGCGAGTGGGTGCTGTTTTATCCACTTGCTACGAAACAGTACACTGTACTGTTTCTCCCAAATTCACACGTGAATTTGGAGCCACATGTCTCTTGTGCTTTGCACAATTCACTCCTCCGATCAAAAGACGGAAAGCGCCAAAGACGGCAAGGACTCGATGTCCTTGCCGTCTTTCCAATCCCTCCGAGTGCAACAAGTTGCACCCACCTCCCTCTGCAAGGGAGGCAAATAGGTTTATTTATTTTATTTGGCGTGGTTCAGCCGCTTTATCAGTATCTTATTTGATAATAGTTCCTGTTGTGTTAGGAGCCATACCTGCGGCATTTGCCTCGTCCGTATCAATGTGCATTGCAAGAGCATAAGAATCCGATACTCTTACTACAACGTCGCCGAATGTAAGATTTCTTTCGTTTGATGTAGGGATGGTAACTGAAACGATTTGACCGTTTGTAAGTCCCATTTTTTCAGCGTCTGCTGTTGTTGCGTGGATATGCCTTTTAGCGGCAATAACACCCTTTGTAATTTCGATTTCACCTGCAGGGCCTACAAGCTTGCAGCTTCCTGAGCCTTCAAGGTCGCCACTCTCTCTTACAGGAGCAGTAACGCCGATTGAACGAGCGTCTGTGAGGGATAACTCAACCTGAGTTTCTTTTCTGCAAGGACCGAGGATTGAAACAGCAGGAAATTCGCTCTTAGCACCTACAACTCTTACTCTTTCGTTGCTTGCGAACTGACCCGGCTGAGAAAGTTCCTTTTTAACAGTAAGCTCATATCCCTTGCCGAAAAGTGTTTCCAAATCTTCCTTTGAAAGGTGAACGTGTCTTGCTGAAATTTCAACTAAAACTTTGTTTTCCATATGTAAATCTCCTTAAATCATACACGCACATAAAGTGCATTTTAATCTCTTATATTTTATACCTATTTTGATTGTATTTCAACCATAAATTTGATATAATAGCGTTGGTGATGAAAAATGACATTAGACGAACTTGAAATTAAATGTAAAAATTGCACAAAATGCGACTTGTGCGAGGGCAGAACAAACCTTGTTTTCGGCGTCGGCAAAAAAGATGCGGATATTATGCTTATAGGTGAGGGACCCGGCGAAAACGAGGATTTGCAGGGTCAACCTTTTGTCGGAAGAAGCGGTCAGCTCCTTGATAAATTTCTTGCAAGCGTTGACCTTTCAAGAGATAAAAACGTTTATATCGCAAATATGGTTAAATGCCGTCCGCCAAAAAACCGTGACCCTAAGCCTGAGGAGCAGGATATGTGCATTAATTGGCTAAGGGAGCAGTTTAAGATTATTAAACCTAAAATTATTGTTTGCGTAGGTCGAATTTCGGCTCAAAAGCTTATTGATAAAAACTTCAAGGTTACTCAGCAGCACGGCGAATTTATTGATAAAAACGGTACTCTTTTTATGGGAACGTATCACCCTGCCGCTATTTTAAGAAATCCCAATAATAAGGAAGCGGCATTCGGCGATTGGCTTGCATTAAGAGATAAAATTAATGAATTAGGTATTGAAATATAATGTAAAAAGATGGTTGCGTAAAATACGTAGCCATCTTTTCTTTTGCTTATTATTTTAATATTTCGTCTGCAAGTGATTTGAGAGCATCGATGTCATTTTCTTTTAATGTTGTTTTGATTGTAACCGTATTATCAATTAAATCAATGTTTTTCATTGTTTCAAACTCTGCCTTCATAGCTTTAACGGCACTCGGTGCCCATGATGCGTTTTCAACAAGGGCAACTTTTCTGTTTTGATAAAGCTTTGTTTTTAAACGGTGAATAAAATCAGCCATAGGGGTGAATACTGTGCCGTCATAGCTTGGCGCCATACATAAAAGCGTGCTGTATCTGAATGCATCTTCAACATTTTCTGCCATATCGCTTCTTGAAAGGTCGGAGATTGCAACTTTTGCGCCCTTTTCTTCAAGAATTTGTTTCATTTTGCGAGCCGCTTCGGCTGTGTTGCCGTGCATTGATGCATAGGCGATAAATACACCTTCAACCTCCGGTTCATAAGATGACCAAATTGTATAAAGCCTTAAAACCTCAGGAATTTCATCGGATAAAATCGGGCCGTGAAGCGGATAAATTGTCTTAATATCAAGCTTTCCTGCTTTTTTCAAAACATTGGATACAGGTAAGCCGTATTTGCCCACAATGTTGAAATAATATTTTCTTGCCTCGCAACCCCAATCTTCATCAACGTCAAGTGCACCGAATTTTCCGAATGCGTCGGCTGAGAAAAGGGCTTTTTCACTTTCCTCATAAGTTATCATAACCTCAGGCCAATGAACCATAGGCGCAAGAATGAATTTAAGCGTATGGCTTCCGAGCGACAGCTCGTCGCCCTCCTTGACTGCCATAACATTTTCAGCCTTAATATCAAACTGCTCAAGCATTGCCTTTGCCTTAGCCGTGCAAACAAGAGTAAGGTGCTCATACATTTTTAAAAGAGTGTTGATATTTCCCGAATGGTCAGGCTCTAAGTGCTGTACCACAAGATATTCAGGCTCTCTGCCGTCAAGCGCTTTTTTAAGATTTTCAAGCCACTTGTCTGTAACAATCTTGTCAACCGTGTCCATAATTGCGATTTTTTCATCGTCAATAACGTATGAATTGTAAGCCATTCCGTTTGGAATTGAATATTGCCCCTCAAATAAATCAAGCTCGTGCGTGCTCGCACCGATATATTTAATGCTTTCAGCCATAATGTAACACTCCTTAAATTTAGTGGTTAAATTATACCATAATTAAAAGAAATGTTCAATACGGCTTAATCATCGTATGAATTATTTATAATTGTTTTGCCGTTTGGAAATTCAATTTTGTACTGCTCATTTTCTGTTTCTACAGAGCCGATTTCTTCATCGCTTAGGTCAATACTTACGTTGGTGTAGTAGATGTATTTAACTCCGTTTTTGTCTGTTGCACTTATTTCAAAATCAACGCTCGTCAAGATTAATTCGTAATCAATCTTTGCCTTTAAATCGCCTAAAAATACGGTGTTATCGGCAACACGGCAATCTTTTTCAAAAAGCACCTTGTCTTTATTCTTGCTTGAATAAATTTTTAAATGCGCTTTTTTAAGCTCTTGCTTTGAGTTTAAATTGAACTTTACATTATTGCTATCCTCTGCCTTAAATTGCAAATATGTATTTTTATAGTTGACGGTTGAAATGCAATTGTCAACATTAAAGTATTCAGATGCATAATCAGGTGTTAAATCAATAGTTGACGTGTTGGTGTCGTCCTTTGCCAAAAGGGTATAGTTGCCCTTTATTGTTGCGTCAAGCTGAGTTTCAAGAACAAATTTGCCGCCCTTGCGCTCAAATTCAAGCTCCTTTGTTTTATTATCATCTTGCGGCACTTCAAGCGTAACCTTTAATGAATTGCTGTAGGTTTCAGGTGCATAGGTGAATAAAACGTTTGCAAGCCACGGCTTATCCTTGTCAAAGCTTAAAACCTCATAACTTGCATCGTCTGACATATCGTGGGTGTTGTCGGAATCGTCTTGTATAATTTGCGGTGATTGAACATTATTAATTTGCGATTTCAAATTATCAATTTGGTTGTTTATACTAATCATAAAGAACATTATAACCGCCAAAGCGACACAGAAAATTACAGCGCAGGTTTTCAGCTTTTTATATAATTCCTTGATTTTTTCAGAGCTTTGCATATTTTCAAGTGTGATAAGCTCGTTTATATATTCCTTTGTATAATCATTTATATTATCATTATTATTCTTGTCGTTACTGAAACCTAAAAGCTCATCCATAGTAACGCCGAAATATTCTGCAAGTGCATTGAGCTTTTTAAAATCCGGCATTGCCGTGCCGTTTTCCCATTTTGATACCGTTTGGCGGGAAACGTTCATAGCCTCGGCAAGAGCCTCTTGCTTAATGTCCTTTGCTTTTCTTAATCTTCTTAAATTTTCGCTGAAATTCATAAAGAGCACCTCCTCGGTTGATTTCTGTAATCATTTTACCAAAGAAGTGCCCTTTGTTCAACTTATTTTAGGTTTTCATAATGTAAACTTCAAGTTTACATTTTAATGTCGCAGACTCCGTATCGCTCAAAATGAGCCGATATTTAACGGACAATAGCGATTGCTTATTCGCAAATCAAAAGACCGTAGCCTTTTTCTCTCTTATAAATAATCTTTGTTTCACCGTCAAGACCGATATAAACGAAAAAGCTGTGACCGAGCATTTCCATTTGAACGATAGCCTCGTCGTCTGTCATCATATTAGGTGAAATGCTTTTCTTTCTCTTGATGTCAACGCTTGATGAGTCGAATTGGTCAAAATCGTCCATAGTTACATCGTCAAGCGGAGCAACCGCCTTTGCAATTTCGTCAATGCCGCCCTTTCTCTTTTTGTCAACGAGGAAGGTTTTGAGTTTTCTCAGCTTTCTCTTGAGGTCATCAACCGCCATATCAACAACAGGCTCAATTCGGTCTGCTCTTGCTTCGCCTCTGATGAATGAGCCTACGTTTACTACTGTTATATCGCACTTATAGCCGTCCTTTTTCTTGGCAAGTGTTACGTCAAATTCTGCTGATTCGGGGAGCATTTTTTCAATTCTTTTAAGCTCCTTTTCAATTCCGTCTTTTGTACCTTGCTTGAGTTCAAATCCTCTTGCTGTAATGTTAATCATAAATAATACCTCCTGTGTTTAACCTAAGGGTATATGTTAAACTTTGATAAAAAAGAATAACCTATCCCTTATCTTAATTATACACCTAAATATTAATAAATTGTAGTATTTACATTAAATTATTTTTTTGATATAATTAATATGTATGCAGTTTTTGTGATTAGGGGATATAAGCTATGTATAAGAAAAAGAGAAATGATATAGATAAACTTAAAACACTTTTCTTCGGCAAGGATTTAAGAGTTAGCGAGGGTGAGCCTTATAAAGAGGTCAGAAAATACGATTTTTCAAGCTATTATCCTGAGGAAAAATATATTAGAAAGCAGGGTAAACCGAGGAAAAATGTTGTAGATATCAGGGAATACGGCGCAGATACGCAAAATTTAAACAACGCCCCGTTCATTAACAAGGCAATTGAAAAGGCGAGTGAAATCGGCGGTGTTGTGCTTGTTGACGGCGGAGATTATGTGAGCGAAACGGTTACTCTTTTGTCAAACGTTACTCTTTTTATCACTAAAAAATCCTCTTTAATTTCTAACGAAACAGGCAAGGGCTACGAAGAAAAAAAGGCTATTTTGTATGCCGAGGGGTGTGAAAATATTGCACTTAAAGGCGGCGGAAAAATAAAGGGAAACGGCCATCTTTTCGGCTTAAAACCTGTTGCAAGTGAAAATAATATCACCCCGCCTAAATATATTGATGTTATTGAGATGAGGCAGGATTACAGAAGTCAGCTTCGCTTTGCCCACCCGAGCAAATACGGCGGCCCTATTTATTTTAAAAATTGCAAAAATATAACAGTTGATAATTTTATTATTGAAAACAGCGCTTATTGGACCTTTAAAATTTCAAATTGCGAAAATGTTGATATCAAAAATCTTGTTATAAATAATAATAGAAATGTTGCAAATGCAGACGGAATTGACCTTGCAGGCACAAGCAATGTAAATATCAGCCATTGCTTTATTTCTACCGCAGACGACGGAATTGTAATTAAAAATGCAAGCTGGCTCGGTAATACGAAAAGTATGAAAAATATAAATATAAGTGACTGCGAAATAATCAGCAGAACTAATGCAATTAAGGTCGGAACGGAAACTACCTATGATATTTCCGATATTTCAATCAGCGACTGCAAACTCTTTATGACCGACCTTTACCCCGGCAGCGTTTCCGGCATTTCTCTTGAAGCGTGCGACGGAACGGTGCTCAGTAATGTAAATATTAATAATATTACTATGGAGCGTTGCACCTGCCCGATATTTATTCGCCTTGCAAACAGAAACCGTGCCGCTTCGGTCAACAGCCAAAGTGCAAATGCTATTGAATTTGGCGCAAAGGGCAACGGTAAGGCTGATTCTAACGCTTTAAGGTTTAATATGCTCAGTGAAATTAAGGATATTAACATTTCAAATGTAACGGCAACAGGTGTTGAACTTCCTATAATTATTGCAGGCTATAAGCAATTCGGAATTACAAAAAGACTTGAAAATATTACACTTAAAAATATTTTTCTCGATTATTACACTTGCGAGGAAACTGTTGACAGGCGCCGCTTCATTCCCGAGTATGCAAAAACGTATCCTGAGGGCTGGAGGTTTAGAAATCTTCCGTCTTATGCTCTTTGGAGCAGGCATACAAAGAATTTGAAACTCGAAAACTTCAATTGCAACCACGTTTTGTCAACTTGGAAAAAGGATATAATTCAAATAGACAATAAATAACAGACTTTGATAAAGCGGCTAAACTGCGCCGAATAATAGAAGATAAACCTTTTTGTCTCCCTTGCAAAGAGAGGTGGGTGCAACTTGTTGCACTCGGAGAGATTGGAAAAATGGCAAGGACATTGAGTCCTTGCCATTTTTGGCGCTTTCCGTCTTTTGCTCGGGGGAGTGAATTGTGCAAAGCACAAGAGACACGTGGCTCCAAATTCACGTGTGAATTTGGGAGAAACAGTACAGTGTACTGTTTCGTAGCAAGTGGATAAAACAGCACCCACTCGCAAAATACGAAATTTATCTCGCTTTCTCGAAGTCTTAAGAAAAAGCACCGTACAGATTTAATCATTTTGTACGGTGCTTTGTTATATTCCTATATTAGTTTTCGTCCTGAGCAGTTGGGTACTTTAAGTCTTCTTTAGTCCAATCTTTAATTATTTCAAGAAATGCCTTTGCTTCCTCTTTAGCTTGAGGAAGATTGTGGTCAAGGCAGTTGCCGCATTCCTTAGGCGATGCACCCGGAATAACGCCCCAATAATCTGCGATAAATTGAAATGCTTCTTTAATAAGATTTATTGAATAATTATCGCTTAGGCTTCTCGTAAGAAAATAAAATCCTGTTCTGCAGCCCATAGGTCCGAAATAAATAATATTGTCGCCAAATTCGGTATTTCTTACATAAGTTGCAAAAAGATGCTCAATTGTGTGCATAGCGGCATTAGTCATAACAGGCTCTCTGTTGGGCTTGCGCATACGGATATCATAAGTTGTGATATCATCGTCGATTCTGCTGATATAAATACCTTTTTTTAGTATATTATGGTCTATTTGAAAGCTTGGAATAGTTTTCATTTTACTTCAACTCCTGTTAAAAATGATTTGTTTTGCGTTATTTTATATGTGTCCTCTCCTGCAAAAAACTTGTTAATCATATCGATTGCGTCGGATTTTGCAAATTCAAATAAATCCTCAAAGCTGTCATTTCTTTTCAACTTGTTATAAGGTGAGGCCCACGTCTTTCGCTCTATATTACCATATTTTTTCGCTTTTTCCAAGTCTTTTGGCCTTATCAATGCGCTAAATTTAAAATTATTCAAAAAAGGAGCGGCTATGCAGTCAATAATTTTGACGAGATTTTCCTTTTTACCGCTTTTGTCGGTTGTAAGCTTTTGAATATATTTCAAATCTTTTATCGCAGTTTTTACATCATTTGGTGTCACTTTTTTATTTGTAACATTGCTTGTAACATAACTTATCATTTTTGCAAGCTCGTCAAGCTCTGTCTCGTTAAAAATAATTGTTCCCTCGGTATCAAAAAGGTAAGCGTTTTCTGCTTTTAACCTTTTAGTTAAAAGGTAAGTGTCCATTGAAAACTCAATCGTATTGTGCGCCGTGTGGCTGTTGAGGTGCGGATATTTTTCAACCATTTTGTTTTGAAGCGCATATACATACGGATGGCAGCTTCGATCGAGTGCATAGTGGAGTATAAACCCTGCGGCATAAGATTTTGCAATATCCTTGCTTTCTGACAAATTGATGTATTCCCTCATTTTGTCAAATATATCGCTCGGCTTTGCTCTGTGCAAAAGCGAGCCGATTTTTCTCATTGATTTTCCTATCATCCACGGCAAAATCCTGTGGTCAAAAAATATGTCCGGCCCCTGCGTGCCGATAAAAAGTGCCGCATTATTTAATTTAAAGTCAATGCAGTTTTCAATTTCTTCTTTTAATTCTTTTGCAAAAATATAATGTGTGGAATATGCCGGCATTAAATCAGTCCTTTAAAATCGTCGGGGAAGTCGCTGTCAACCGTGATTTTTTCATTAGTAATCGGGTGAGTGAAATAAATTGTTTTGCAATGAAGCGCTTGCCTGTTAATCTCAGCGCAGTCGCCGCCGTAAAGCGTGTCGCCCAAAAGGGGAGAACCGAGATGGGCAAAATGCACCCTTATTTGATGAGTTCGTCCCGTTTCAAGGTTTAGCCTTAAAAGCGTGTTTTTACCGTCGGTTTTAATTGCCGTGTAGTGGGTAATCGCTCTTTCGCCGTCGTCAAAAACACCACGCTCAATAATGCTTTCCCTTACTCGCCTAATCGGCAAATCAATTGTGCCTTCGCCCTCAAATTTGCCCTTGACTATCGCATAGTAGTCCTTTTTTATTTTACCTGCAAGTTTACTTGCCGCAAGTTCGTTTTTAGCAATTAACACAAGACCGCTCGTATCCCTGTCAAGCCGATAAACCGCCCTAAAGGCACAGTCGCTTTCCATATAACAGGCGGCAACGTTTGCAAGCGTATCACCACGGTGATTTCTGCTTTCGTGAACAGGCATAAGCGGCGGCTTGTTTAATACCAAAATATCTTCGTCGTCATAAGCGACCTTAACTTTGTCGCAGATGAATTTTTCGGGCATTTTGCCCTTGTTTTTAATCCTTATTTTAAGCACATCACTTGTATGCAAAACCGCAATTGCTTTTGCAAATTCACCGTTTAGGCTTATTCCGTTTTCGTCCTGCTTCAACTTTGTCAAAAGAGCGCTTGATACACCGAAATTTCTTAGAAAATCCCTTATCATCAGCCCGTCTTGTTTTTCTTCAATTTTAAACGTAATTTCTCTCATGAATTTATTATATAACAAAAGGTGATTAATAGCAAATTTAGATTTGAAAACAAAAAATAACCGTTCTACACCAATAGATACGGTTATTTTTTAACTAACTATCTTGGGCTGAGTGTTTATCTGACAAGCCCTTTATTTAAAAACTATAAGAAACAATTATGCCGCCGTCAGACGCATAAAGCGAATTAAGACCCGATGCTTTAAGTATTTCAACATTGCCGAATTTAGCCTTTTCGCAGATTTTTGCGGCAATCTGCTTTGCTCTGTCCTCACAGCAGACGTAAGAAATAACAAGCGTTTCGCCGCTTAAATCCTTGCCCTCAAGCTCGTTTGCAATAAGGTTGCTCATTTTCATCATAGCACGGTTGAGCGTGATATCCTGAGCTGCAAGTGAAATGTTGCCTTGAGTTGTTCTTTTGCAAATAAGCTTAACCCTTATTTTTTCAAGCACCTTAGCCGCAAGAGCAAAGAGCCTGCCGTTTGACTTGAGCGCATCCAAGCTTTCAAGGCAGAAATAAAGACCGGTATTATTTACTATATAAGACTCAATTTCTTTTTGAATATCGTCTGTATTTTTGCCGCTTTCGGCAAGTGCTTTAATTTTTTTAGCAACCAAGGTTTCAAGCCCTGATGTTGCAAGAGAATCAAAAACAACGATTTTTTTATCATCATTAAATTCTTCTTCGTAAAGCATTTTGCCCTGAAGCGCACTGTTATATGTTCCGCTTAACTGATTTGTGATAGTTAAAACAAAAACTGCCTCGTAATCGCCCTCATAAGCCTTTTTGAATGCGTCGGGAGCAGGGCAGGCAGACTTTGCATTGCCGCCGTTTGCCTTCATTCTTGCAATGAAATCGTCCTGGTCGAAGTTTTCATCATCAAAAATTCTGTAATCGCCTATCTCGAGAGTTAAAGGAACAATCTCAAAATCATCCCAATTTTTCATATCAGCCGTTAAATCGCAACAGCTGTCAACTACAATTTTGTATTTCATAATTTTATCCCTTATACATACTATTTTGAAATTAATTATAACCTTTTTATATTTGGTAGTCAACCGATAAACGTAAAAATGTCTTTTAAATTTGAATAATAGACTGTAAACGTATAATTTACAATTTGACAAAACGGCACACATTGATTAATGTGTGCCGCTGAATTTATATGTTATTTTTTGATAATTTCTCTTGCTTTTTTGATTTGGTTTTCAATGCTTGATACGCTTGGGCCGCCCTCAACAAGCCTGTCGTTTACGCATTTTTCAAGATTGATTGCTTCGTAAACGCCCTCGTCGAAAATATCACAAACGTTTTTGTATTCCTCAATAGGGAGCGTTTCAAGCGTTAAGCCCTTATCAATGCAAAGCGCAACAAGCTCGCCTGTTGCCTTATAAGCGTCCCTAAACGGCAAGCCCTTGCCAACAAGATAATCTGCGCAGTCGGTCGCATTGATGAAGCCTTTTGCTGCCGCATTTCTCATATTATCCTTAAGCACAGTCATTGTATCAATCATAGGAGTGAAAGCATTAAGGCACATTTTAACCGTATCAACAGCGTCAAAGATTGCCTCCTTATCCTCCTGCATATCCTTGTTATATGCAAGCGCAATACCTTTCATAACAGTTAAAAGAGCAGTTAAGTCGCCGAATACACGTCCGCTTTTACCTCTTACAAGTTCTGCAATATCGGGGTTTTTCTTTTGCGGCATAATACTTGAGCCTGTAGAAAATGCATCATCAAGCTCAACAAATTTGAATTCCCAGCTGCACCACATAATAATTTCTTCGCTGAAACGTGACAGATGAACCATAACAAGCGAAAGCGCAGACGCAAGCTCAATGCAAAAGTCCCTGTCCGATACGCCGTCAAGGCTGTTTGATGATACGCTGTCAAATCCCAAAAGCTCGGCAACCATATTTCTGTCAAGCGGATATGTAGTTCCTGCAAGCGCACCCGAGCCGAGCGGCAAAACGTTCATTCTGCGCTTAACGTCTGAAAGTCTGTCAAGGTCACGCAAAAGCATTGACGCATAAGCCATAAGGTGATGACCGAATGTGATAGGCTGTGCCCTTTGAAGATGGGTGTAACCCGGCATAATAACGCTCTTATTTTCTTCCGCCTTGTTGCAAAGAACCTCAATAAGACCCTTGATTTTTTCGCTGATTTTATCAATTTCCTTTTTAAGCACCATTCTTATATCAAGCGCTACCTGGTCGTTACGTGACCTTGCGGTGTGAAGCCTTTTGCCTGTTTGACCTAAACGTGCCGTAAGTTCACCCTCAACGAATGTATGTATGTCCTCAGCGTTCATATCAATATCAAGTTTTCCTGATTTAATATCGTCAAGTATGCCGTTTAAGCCGTCAACAATTTTGTCACTTTCGCTTTTGTCAATAATGCCTGTCGCACCGAGCATTGTTGCGTGTGCTATGCTGCCCTTAATATCCTCTTCAAACATTCTTGAATCAAATTTGATTGAAGAATTGAAGTCGTTAGTTTCTTTCGCAAGTTCTTTTTTAAATCTGCCTTTCCAAAGCTGTGCCATAAAGTTTACCTCATTTGTAAAATTAAGGGCGAACAGTGTTCGCCCCTACGAATTTTTTGCTTTTTATGTTTGCCAATCAGTCGTTAGCTTCTCTTTTTTTATCAAGAAGAGCTTTAACCTTGGTTGAAAGACCAAAGAGGTTAATGAAACCTGCAGAGTCAGCCTGATTGTAAGCACCGCCGTCGTCGCCGAATGAAGCAACATTCTCATCATAAAGAGTATATGGAGATGTTACGCCTGCATTCATAACGTTGCCCTTATAAAGTTTAAGCTTTACATCACCTGTAACTGTTTCCTGAGTCTTATTAACAAATGCGTCAAGTGCCTCACGAAGAGGAGAGAACCACATTCCGTTGTATACAAGCTCGCCGTACTTTTCAGCTACAAGCTTTTTGTAGTGTGATGTGTCACGGTCAAGAGTAATCATTTCAAGAAGCTGGTGAGCCTTATAAATGATTGTTCCGCCCGGTGTTTCATATACTCCACGGCTCTTCATACCAACAAGACGGTTTTCAACAATGTCAAGAAGACCGATACCGTTCTTGCCGCCGAGTTCGTTAAGCTTTTCAACAAGCGCAAGCGGACTGAGCTTTTCGCCGTCAACAGCAACAGGTTCGCCTTTTTCAAAATGAATTGTGATATATGTAGGCTCGTCGGGTGCCTTTTCAGGAGCAACTCCGAGTTCAAGGAAGCTGTCGTTAAGATACTGAGGCTCATTTGCCGGGTCCTCAAGGTCAAGACCTTCGTGGCTTAAGTGCCATACGTTTTTATCCTTTGAATAGTTTGTTTCACGGTTTATCTTAAGTGGAATGTTATGTGCTTGTGCATATTCAATTTCTTCCTCACGTGATTTGATATCCCACTCACGCCATGGAGCAATGATTTCCATTTCAGGTGCAAGAGCCTTAAGTGCAAGCTCAAATCTTACCTGGTCGTTGCCCTTACCTGTGCAGCCGTGGCAAATAGCGTCTGCGCCTTCTTTGATTGCGATTTCAGCAAGACCCTTTGCAATGCAAGGACGTGCGTGCGATGTACCGAGAAGATACTCCTCATAAACAGCGCCTGCTTTTACGCAAGGGAAGATGTAATTTTTAACATAATCCTCTTTAAGGTCAAGAATGTAAAGCTTAGATGCGCCGGTTGCGATAGCCTTTTCCTCAAGACCGTCAAGCTCAGTACCCTGTCCTACGTCGCCGGAAACAGCGATAACCTCGCAGTTGTTGTAGTTTTCCTTGAGCCAAGGAATGATAATTGATGTGTCAAGTCCGCCTGAATAAGCGAGAACTACTTTTTTAATATCCTTTTTGTTCATTGTTATATATCTCCTTTGGGAATTTTTACTTGTTGTCTACATTATAGTAACCTTAAATGAATAATGCAAGCAATTTTATAAAGTTTGTATAATTATTCATAAAACCTGTAAATATTTGCCACCGTTTTGTATAAAATTACAACAAAATGCACTAAATATCCCAAAATATATAATGTATTAAAATATATATTATGTATATTCTTGCATTATTATGCATAAAATCAAAATTATTTGAATAATTGCGCTTTTTGTTTTTCAGCAGTAAAAATGAAAGAAAGCCGAAGCGCCTAAGCGCCTCGGCTTTCCCCTCTCTGTCATTACAAACTATGGAGGACCAAGAGTTTGAAATGGTGCGGTCCATTTCAAATCAACCATATTATAGTGCAATTTGCATAATATGTCAAGCACTTTGTTAAAATGTTTTGATATATGTTATATAAAAACGGAAATTCTGTCGCATTTTGCGGTCTGTGCCAAAAAGAGAAAATATTTGTACTATGCTGTAATTTCGTGTTGACTTAGAACGAATGTTTGTATAATATCGAATACAAAGGCTTGTCCCTTTTGCCACTCAAGCTGCGGCTTCACCCACCGTGCTTAAACGGGAGGTCTTTAAACAATTTTCAGTAAAGGCAGGTTGATTTGTGATGGATATTGACGAACTCGCTAAGGAATACGATAAGCAGTATAAAGTGCTTTGCGCCAAGGTTGACGGATTAAAGCCGCTTTTAAGTGTTTATCGTGGTGAGGATTTGTTTAAGCTGAGAAGAAAGATGAGAATATATTACGATATGGCATGTGAATGCAGAAAGGTATACTTTATGCTGAGCGACTATTATGGGGAGGAAGAAATATGAGTGGATTTTTTGAGGAATTTATGGGCTCGTATAATCCGTTTGACAGTGCCGGATATGACGAGCAGGTGATAATGCGCAATTCTCTTTTTGCCGTTGTTCCGAAAATTGCTAAAAACGAGCTTACTCAAATGCAACGTATTTGTTTTGAAATGTTTTATTTTGAAAAGAAAAATCAAAAACAGATTGCCGCAGTTCTCCATATTTCGCAGCCCTCTGTGTGCAGACATTTGAAAAGCGCAAAAATGATTATTGAAAAAATCGGAGGCTACTGTATTCTCAGTATCAAAAAGACAAATGAACAGTGGGAAAAATTACAATAAACGCACAAATGAAGCGATACCGATAGCACCGCTTCTATGTGAACGACTGATACGGCTAAGGCTGTTTTAAAGATGCTTTGCACCACCTAAGCTAACAGCCGAAAAGCGAAAAATAAAAGTCCCAATAGCACATTTCGGTGCTTTTGGGACTTTGTTTTTTATTCATACCGCACCTATTTATACTATGTGCGTTGTATCTTTTTGTGAGCGGTTTAGGCGATTATAAATGCAATAATAAGCATAACCAAATATATTGCCGGTTGGTGCAAAATATATACCCAAAGGCTGTTTTTTCCGACAAAGCATAAAAATTTGCTTCTTTGCTTATACATGCCCTTTGGGAATTTTTCTTCTTTTGCAAGCTCACCGATAAATGCACCGAAAAGAAATACGAATAGCCACGGAATAATTGAAAAATAGTCAGCGCTTTTAAAATTATTTGAATAAATGCCGATAGGCGCTAAAAAATCGTATTGATATAAAGTGTCAGGCAATTTGATTAAACCGAAAAGCATAGTTCTTGTGTTTATTCCGTAAGTAAATGCAAATAAAACAAGCGAAACGGTTGCGCCGATTTTGTAGTTGATTTTGTTAATGAGCGGCATTAATATTCCCGTTATAATCATTGAGCAACCGAGGCAGTGAAGTATGCCAAAATAAATTTCGCTCCCCTCAAAGCCGAAAAGCGGCATAATTAAAGCGGTGAAAAGCGTAATTATAAGTCCGGCACCAAGCACGATAACGCCACGCTTTATCGTATTTCTTGAAAGCCTTGAACATATTCCCGAAATAATAATAAATACAGCCCAAAACAGCGGTTGAACGGTGCAAAGTGCATCAAATACTTTGTAGCCCCAGCTAAAACCCAAAACGTCGCCGACATCAAGAAATGTATGGTGCAAAATCATACATAAAATTGCAAAGCCTCTCAGCTCATCAAGCATATAGATTCTTTTTCTTTTTGATTGTTCTGCCATATTTTTCTCCAAAAATTTATTAACAAGATTATAACATAAATTATTTGTGTTGTATACACCGAAATTATGTGATATAATGTTTAAGATTTTAAGAAAATATTTTAAACTGTCTTATTTATAAAGAGGTGTATTGTTTATGAAGGAATTTCACGGTGAATATAAGGGCGAAGCTCTTGCAACGGTTAATTCAACAAATACGGCGGCTGCCGTAGGCTCCGGCTCCCTTCCTGTTTTCGCAACTCCGATGATGCTTGCGCTTATGGAGGAGGCAACCTGCGAGGCGGCTTCTGCTATCCTTGATGACGGCGAGACTACGGTCGGTATAAAGGTGGATATAACTCATGATAAGGCAAGCGCTATGGGTGCAACTGTTTCGGCAAGTGCAAAGCTTGAGGCGGTTGACGGCAGACGTCTTGTTTTCTCTGTCAGCGCTAAGGACGATAACGGCAATATAATAGGCAAGGGCACAATTGAAAGATTTGTTGTTAATTGTGATAAATTTATGAAAAAGGTAAATGGCTAATGAGATATAAGACAGTAATTTTTGATTTTGACGGTACGATTTGCGATACGGGTGAGGGTATACTCAAAAGCGCAAAGTTTGCACTTGATTATTATAATATCGAAGCTCCCGATTATACCGAGCTTACTTATTTTATCGGGCCTCCGCTTCTTGTGACTTTTCAGGAAAAGTTTGGCGTTGATGCGGCAATGGCTGATAAACTTGTTAAAAAATACAGAGAGCGTTATACAAATAAAGGGCTTCTTGAAAGCAAACTTTATGACGGAATTAAGGAACTTCTTGCAAAGCTCAAAGCGGAAAATTTAAAGCTTGGTATCGCTTCTTCAAAGCCGCAGGATTATATTGAGGCTTTGCTTGACCATTACGGTGTTAAATCATATTTTGACGTTATTTGCGGTGTAACATTTTCTGCCGACTGCGAGTCAAAGGCAAATATTATTTCACGTTGTTTAAAGGAACTTGATACTTCGGGTAATGAGTCAATAATGGTAGGCGATAAGAAGTATGATATCGAAGGTGCAAAGGCTAATATGATTGACAGCGTAGGCGTTTTGTGGGGCTATGGCAATCGTGTTGAATTTGCAGGCGCCGGCGCTAAGTTTGTGGCTGAAAAAATTGATGATATTTTTTCAATCGCACTCGGATATTTTGAGCAAACGCAGGAGGTGCAGGGCATCTTCAGCGGAAGGATTATTGATGTTCATAATGATAAAGTTATGCTTGTTGACGGCGATATCGCTGACAGAGAGGTTGTTGACCATCCGGGCGGCGTCGGCATTATCGGCTTGACAGACGAAAACGAAATACTCCTTGTAAGGCAGTTTAGGTATCCGTATAAGGAAACTATTTATGAAATTCCTGCCGGCAAGCTTGAAAAGGGTGAGGACCCTCGCCAAGCGGGCATCAGGGAATTTTCTGAGGAATGCGGCGCAAAGGCGGAGGTGTTTGAATCACTCGGCGAGATTTATCCGTCGCCGGGCTATTGCGGCGAAATAATCAGGCTGTTTTACGCTAAGGGCATTTCCTACGGCGAACAGCATCTTGATGACGATGAATTTTTGGATGTAATCAAAATGCCGATTAAAGAGGTTGTAACTAAGATTATGACCAATGAAATTAAGGACGCAAAAACTATTGCGGCAGTATTTAAATTAAAGGAATTAATGAATTTATGAGCGCATATTTAGATAATTCTGCAACAACTAAACCGTGCGACGAATGTGTCAGCGCCGTTATGAATATGCTGACGGATAATTTCGGCAATCCCTCAAGTTTGCATAATTTGGGAATTAATGCTATGAAGGAAATTATTCTTGCAAGGGGCGCAATTGCAGATTCGCTTGGTGTTGATAAGGATGAAATTATATTCACATCAGGTGCGACTGAGGCTAACAATATGGCTTTGTTCGGTGCGGCTAAGGCGAAAAAGCGTCTCGGTAACAGAATAGTTACCACGGCGATTGAACATGAGAGCGTTTTGGAGTCTGCTAAAGAACTTGAAAAGCAAGGTTTTGAAGTCGTATTTCTTAAACCCGATATCCACGGCAATATCAGCGAGGAGCAGCTTTTTGAAGCGGTAAATAAAGATACAATACTTGTGTCAATGATGTATATTAATAATGAAGTCGGTACGGTTATGCCTGTTAAATCTGTTGCCAAGGCAGTTAAAAGAGCAGGCGCTCCGGCGCTTGTTCATATTGATTGCGTTCAGGCATACGGCAAGGTTAATATCAACCCTAAAAAGCTTGGGGCTGACCTTGTTTCAATCACCGCTCATAAAATTCACGGCCCCAAAGGTGTCGGAGCATTGTATGTTAATAAAAACGCTAATTTGACTGACCAAAATTTTGCCCGCACCTTTGGCGGCGAACAGGAAAAAAGGCTGAGGCCGGGTACAGAGTGTTCACCTCTTATTGCAGGTTTCGGTGCGGCAGTAAGGGCATTGCCTAATGCCAATGAGCAAAAGAAAAAGATTAAAGAGCTTAACCTTTATGCAAGAGAAAAGCTTTCAAAAATAGACGGTATTGTGTTTAATAATGATGAAAATACTTCGCCCTATATTTTGAATGTCTATGTTCCCACTTTTATGAGAAGTCAGACTGTTTTGCAGGAACTTTCGGCTAATTATAACGTCTTTGTCAGTAACGGCTCCGCTTGCGCTAAGGGCAAGAAAAGTCATGTGCTTACCGCAATGGGTTTGCCTAACGAGATTATAGATAAGAGTATAAGAATAAGCTTTTCAAGATTTAATACGAAAGATGATGTTGACTTGCTTGCTTCTTCTCTTGATGAACTTGTTAAAACCCACCCAATAAAATAAAATGAAGAAACGGAATATATAATGAAAGAAATAATACTTGTTAAAAACGGCGAGCTTGCGCTTAAAGGGCTTAACCGTTCAAGCTTTGAGGATAAGCTTGTAAAAAATATTAAGCATAAAATTTCAGACCTCGGCGATTTTGAATTTACAAAAAGTCAGTCAACTATTATGGTTGAACCGCTTGATGATGATATTGACCTTGACGAGGCGGCTGAAAGAATTTCACGTGTTTTCGGCATTGCCGCTTTTTCACGTGCGTGCGAATGTGAAAAGGATTTTGACGATATCAAGATTAAGGCTTGCGAATATCTTTTCGACGAGCTAAGCGAGGCTAAAACCTTTAAGGTTGAGGCAAAGCGCTCTGATAAAAAATTTCCTATGAAATCGCCTGAAATCAGTAGGGAACTCGGCGGTTATATTCTTTCAAAATTTAATAATTTAAAGGTAGATGTTCATAATCCCGATATCATAGTGACTGTTGAGGTTAGGGAAAAATATGCCTTTGTAAGAGGAAATAATATTAAAGGCGCAGGCGGTATGCCGACAGGCACTAACGGCAGGGCGGCTGTGCTTATCAGCGGCGGTATTGATTCTCCCGTTGCGGCTTATATGATGGCTAAAAGGGGTATTGAGCTTTGCGCCGTTCACTTCGCCTCTCCGCCTTACACTTCGGAGCTTGCCGAAATGAAAGTTATGGATTTGCTTAAAAAGGTTGCTCGCTATTCCGGCGTGATTACAACTTATGTTGTCCCTTTTACCGAGCTTCAGGAGGCTATCAGGGATTATTGCCCTGAGGAGTATTTCACAATCATTATGCGCCGCCTTATGATGAAGCTTTCGCAAAAAGTTGCCGAAATGCAAAATTGTACCGCTCTTATCACCGGTGAAAGCGTCGGCCAGGTTGCAAGCCAAACTATGTATGCTCTTGCATGTACCGATTGCGCCGCTTCTATGCCTGTTTTCAGGCCTTGTATCGGTATGGATAAGGAGGAAATTATTGCAATTTCCCGCAAAATCGATACTTTCGATATCTCTATTCAGCCTTATGAGGATTGCTGTACGGTGTTCACTCCTAAGCACCCTAAAACAAGGCCGCACCTTGACGACGTAATTAAAGCAGAACAAAAAATTCCTGACCTTGACTCTATGCTTCAAAAAGCGCTTGATGATGTCAAGAAGGTTATTATTAAATAAGTATGGATAATAAAGATTTTGAAAAAAACAGTATTGACGATATTTTAAAGGATTTTCAGGCTAAAAGGGACAGCAGGGAAAAAAGCGATTATGTTCCCGTGAATGTTGAGCCACCTAAGCCACGTGCTGATTTTGCAAAGGCCGAAAGCGAACAGCCAAAGCCTGATAAAGAAGTCAATAAGCCTAAAATTGAACTTAAAAAAATAGATTTTTCACCTCTTAAAAGTGATAAGGCAAAAGGCGTATATAAATACCTTATTATAATAGTATTAATTATAGCAGTCTTTTTTGCCGCCGTTTTCGGCATCGGCAATATGATTAAATCGTCTAAAACTTCTTATATCAAAAAGTATGAGAAAAAGTATACTGACGTGTCGTTTCCTGACGGTATTGAGGAAAAATATTGCGAGCTTTACGGCAAAAATCCAAATACCTGCGGCTATTTAAAAATTGACGATATTGACCTTTCCTCCCCTGTGCTTAAAAAGGCGGACGGTAAAGGTACACCTTATCTTGAAAAATCGGCTAAGGGTGCAAGGGTGGATAATTTTGTTGTTTATCTTAACGACGACAGCCTTGAAAAATATTATTCAAGCGTTGATTCTTATAATAATTCGGCTTCGGGCTTTATCTCGTTTTCCGATTTAAAAACGGATTATAACTTTAAGGTTATCGGTGCTTTTTATACCAATACCAAGGCAAGCGACGATAACGGCTACGTGTTCCCTTATAATGTTACGGAGCAAATGGAGCCGTCAAGCGCACTTGAGTTTTATACTATGCTTCATTATCGCTTTTTGTATAATACCGGCGCTTCGCCGATAAGAAGCGATAAACTTATCACAATTTTCTGCCCGACTTCTTACCATAAGGATTTTAGGTTTGTTGTAGTCGGCGTTGCAAGGGATGATGATAAAAAGCTTACCGCATCTCCTAAAAAACTTATCCGCTATCCTCAGGTTATTTGCGATGAAAAGGGAATCAGAAATCACTTTGCCTCGGCTAAGCCGTGGTATCCCCAAATCGTTATAACCGCCGAAAAGGACAACACAACCACAACTAAGATTATTGATACAAAATAAGCGGCAAATTTCAATCGGGCGATTAGTAATCGCCCCTACGAAATTCGTTCTATCGTACGGGCGAACATTGTTCGCCCGTTATATTTTCTGTAATTTTTTGTTACAATATGCAAAAAAATATTAAAATTTTGTAAATTATTTTTGTTTAAAATCTATGCAATCCTATTGACATAATAATTCTTAAATGTTATAATGTACCCAAATAATTAGGCTAATAGGGGTAACTATACCCTATTGGCAAATGTAAGGGCAATTTTGCTTGCCTTGCCGTGCGTTTTTGGTCAGGTAAACAGCGGTATTCCGGCGAACAAAAGAGCACCTGCAATTTTAAGGAGGAAAAGAAAATGAAAAAAAGGCTTCCCAAAAAGATTTTGGCTGCTTTTCTCGCTGCAATGATGGTTGTAACGTCTGTTCCGTTTTCTGCTATTACTGCATTTGCAGCTAACGGCTACGTAGATGTTGCCACTGATGAAAAAGTTCAGGCAGTTGAAACTGCTATGAAGAATTTTCAGTCTGTTCTTGCCGAGGATAAGTCATATTCTAATGTAGGTCCTGCGTATGCTGCGTATGTTGCCTGCCAGCAGGGTCTTGACGCTTATATCTACGGCGGCGAGAGCAGTGCTCTTGACGGCTTGGCAGATAAGCTCAATACTGCTGTATCCGCAATAACAGAATTTACGGGTATTAAGGCTAATACAGGCAAGTATCGTCAGGTTAAGGTATATGCAAACGATGATACAGGCTTTGATGAGGCAACTTATCTTAAAGACGGTTATCAAAACGTACTTTGGCTTGAAACCGGTATCACTACTGACAATAACGACGGTAAGCAATCGAAAGAAGATTATTCTTCTCTTACGCTTTATTATCCGTCGGCTACATTGCTTTATGACGGCGAAACAACACCTACCACATCTGTAATGGCAGTTGCTTCAGGTGAAGGAAGTTGGACATGGGGCTCTTCTGACAGATACATTTCAGCCATCACTCTTGAAAATGCTAAAGACGGTATTAACATCAGCAGAAACTGGCGTGGCGGCAGTTCAAATTTGGACTTCAACTGGTCTTGGTATTGGAACGGTAACAAATATAACCTTTCAAATAATACAACTACTGCCGGCAATGTATATCAAATCCGTAAAGGCGGTACTGTAGCAGTTTATAAAAACTATCAGCAGTATTTCTCAAACTTTATGGAATACACCGGTGATCCGGGCAACAAATATATTGCTTCATTTGTTCCTACTTTCAAGGGCCATATCGGTAGTAAAAACGAGTTTGCAACAAATATTAATGACCCTGCTTCACCTACAGTACCGGGCTCAACAACAATCAACGTTGTAAACTATAAAATCGTTAAAGATGCCATTAAGGCTGCCGGCAATAAGATGAAGTCAAAGGACCTTTCAACATATTCAATGGGTGGTCTTTATACTTACTTTGCTGCTATGGATGATGCAACATCATTTGACCCGAACACTTATTTCACTTCTACTGATAACAGCAAAAACGATACCAGCGGATATGTAAAGGCTGCTTCAGGCAAGGTTCAAGCTATAAATGCGGCAAGCATTGATGTAACAAACGATACTAAGGCTAACTACCAAGTACTTCGTGACGCTATGGGCGCTTTGGCAAGGTCAACTTATGCCGAGGGTAATACAAATAACGAGCATTACACTGCTGAAAGTTGGCAACCGTTTAAAGAGGCTTATGAAGCATCACAGACATTTATGGCAAAAGTAAATGACGATACATTTACAAACGCTGATTCTGTTTATAAGGCAAACGACGAAGCAAAGGTTTTTGCAGACGCTCTTAATGCAGCTTATGCCGGCCTTAAAACTTCTGTTGCCAAGGCAGACACAAGTGAACTTGTTGCTCGTATTCAGCAGTTTGAATCATATAATTCAAACGTATTTACCGAAGCAACTTATAACGCTGCATTAACTGCAGTTAATAAGATTAAGACTGACGTTTGGGGCAGTGTTGAAAACTACGGTGTTCCTACATATGCACCAAATGATGACGAGGCCGGCAGAGCAAAGGTAACAACTGCAGTCGAAGAATACAATGCCGCATTTGCCGCTCTTCGTATCAGTCCTGACGCTGTTGTTCTTACAGAAAGCGGTTCATATTCTCTTAATCAGGCTATTGACCTTGAAAAGAATATTAAAGACCCTGCCGATTATTCTAACTATGCAACATTCGCTACTGCGCTTAATGATGCTAAATTAGCTAAGGATAATCTTGCAACAACACCTATGACCGACTACGATGCTCAGTATGACGCATACGTTGCTGCAATTGATACTCTTGTTAAGGCATATAACGGCCTTCAGTATTCATTTACTAAGATTCCTGACGGTACCGTATTCGGTAACGGCAAAACAAATGCAATTGAAAGAATGTCAATTCTTGACCAGGGCGGTCAGTATGTTGAAGGTTCATTTACAAATCAGGGTTATATTTTCAGAACAAAGCATACTCCTTTGCAAGTTAAGTTCGGCGATTTTAATGTAACCTTCGGCGTATTAACAAAGCAGTCTGATGCTTTTCAGTTATTAAAGAATAACGCCCTTGATTCAATCACGATTAATGCTACGCAGCCTAAGATTGCTGAAAACGGTTCAAAGACACACCTTACTTCGAATTCGAATTCAACACCTAATGCTCTTTCTGCCGAACAGAAAGCAAATTATGCAGGTTGCCTCAGCTATACTAATCAATCTGACGACGGAAAAGATTACACATACTCTGTTTCAAACCTCAGATATACAGGTAAAAATAACTATAATGATTCGCCGCACGTTATTACTCTTAATGACGGCACTGAAGTAACAGATTACAGTCAGGCTATTGCAACTAACCTTGATACTGTTTTGGGAACAACAGACGGCGGCTCTAATAACCCTATTCCGGGTGCTGTATTTGCTCGTTCAAACAACGGTAAAAACGGCGGTGAGTCTTACATTACGGGAGACTTTAATTTCACCGCTCCTGCAACTGAGCAGCAGACTCTTACTGCTACTACTTACCCGACATCAACTAAGTATACACTTGGTACTAAGTTTGGTGCAGTTGCTGCTTGGAACTGCCGTAACACATTAAACTACTGCGGTTACAACTGGTACACATCTGAGATGAACAATCAGGTTCTTAACCCTGCTGTTCAGATTGTTGATATTACTCCGCTTGTTGAACTTGTTGATTTATGTAACACATATTTGCCGAATTCAAATATGTATACCGATGAAAGCTGGGCTGCATTTACAAAGGCACTTGAGCGTGCACAGGCAAATATTGACTATACAAATATTAATACAACCAATTTGCTTAATCAGTTAATGACAACATTAAAGCAAAAATACACCTACCTTTGGAAAGCAAAAGAAGGACTTGTAGTTAAGACTCTTAATGTTACATTCAACTATAAGGATTCAACAGGTTCTGATGCCACATTGGTATTCCCTGTAACTTACGGCGAGAAGTTATCAGACGCTCAGACTAATGAAATCAACGCAAAGATTGTTTCTTATGTTGACAGCAAGAATTACACTCACGAGTTTATAGGTTTCGAGCCTGCATTTAACCCAAATGAAGCAGTTACTGCCGACGTAACTTACACCGCTAAGTATGACGAAGGTACACCTAACGCAGCTATTTGGACTGAATTTAATTCAGCTAAGGACGCTCTTATTGCTAAGCTTCAAAGCTCATCTAAGTTCACCGCAACAGCTCTTGAAGACGTTAAGGCTGCTATTGCAGAACTTTCATATTTCAATTTCACATCAGCACAGCAGGCAGAGATTAAAGCTGACAAGCAGAATTTAATCGATTCTCAGAAGGATAAAATGCTTCAGCTTGCCGAAAGTTTGACTCCTATTGAAATTGATGATGATGTAGCAAAGGCTGTTAATGAAGCACAGGCAGCAGCTAACAAAAACGATTACGATATGTATGACAAGCTTGGCGACAACTTCAAAGTTACTAAGGATGTTACATTTGATGGAATCAGTACAGATTTAACAGGCGGCACACAGCTTACTGTTAAAGGCTATTTATATTCAACCCAGACTGAGCTTGATAATGCAATCAAGGCAGCTCTTGAAGGTCTTTCATTAAAGACTTATGATATTTATGTAAACAATAAAAAGATTGGCACAGTTGCTTACGGCACACCTATCTCTGTAACACCTACAAAGATTATTTCAACATCTGACACAACAAGTAAGGGAGACGGCGCTAACTACAGCTGGACTTACAGCTTCACAGCTCCTTCACGTGACCCTAACTTCGGTACAACCGCTCAGGATAACGACAAGTATCTTACTGCTGAAAAGTATATGATAACTGCTCCTTCATTCGGCTTTATCGTTAAGGGTGAAACTCACCTTACTGCTACTCAGGTTAACGGCGACAAGACAGGTTACACAGTAACATTCAAGTCAGGCGTTAACGGCAAGATTATTAATGTAATCAATACTGACGCAAGCGGCAATTTTGAAATGCCAACTGCTCCAAGCGTTCCTTACTACACATTTGAATCTTATTCAAACGGTGTTGCTGCAGGCGCTTCGGCAACAGTAACTAAAGATACAGTTATCACTGTATACTATAAAGCAGCTGAAACAGACAACATTACAATTGATGTTTATTACTCAGCAAACGATTTTGAGAACGGTGAAAATATTGATACTTATACTAAATCATACAACAGTTTAATTTCACTTAGCAATGACAATGCTTATGTTTGGACAAAGGCTGTATTTGATGAGAATACAAGTTTAACAGATTATACAGTTCTTGCTTACGGCACTGCTTACAGCTTTTATGCTGCCGAGTCTATGACTGATCCTGATGGATATATTGGTCTTGTTGCTCTTACTAAGGATGAGTATGATTCACTTGTTATGAATCAGACTTCTAAGGGATTTGATTCGGAAAATTTCTTTGCTGAACCGTCAACTGATGATACAATCAACCACGTTCTTAAGGGCGACGGAACATTCATCTTAGCAAATGTTGAGAAGACAACCGGTAATGTAACTGTAGGAGAATTACTTCCGGATGTATCATCGCTTGAAAACCTTATATTTACAGCAGATAATTCTAAGTTCTCACTTATCGGTACATTCGTAAAACCAACAGGCTATAAGATGGTTGAAACAGGCTTCTTGGTAACACAGGATACAACAGCAACACAGGGTGATTTAACTGTTGAAAACGTTGGAAATAAAGGTGTAGCAAGACTTAAGGCATCTAAGTATACAGTTGGTAATCAGTTTGTAATTAATATTAAAAATTCTGCTTCTACTAAAGAATTTAAGTATGTTTCATATCTTAAGTATGAAGACAAGAATGGCAATATTGTAACAACATATGGTAAAGTGTTATCTGCAACAACAAGCGGACACGAATTAAAATAAGAAGGGAGTTAGATAGTTATGAAAAAGTTTTATGAAGAACCAGAGATTCAAATTCGTAATTATGCTCTCCCAACAAGAGATGTAGTTATGACATCTGATCCAAACGTTGAGAATCCTGACAAGGGTCCGGACCTTGGCGACGGTGACGATTACGATTTCTTTAAATAATCAATAACTGATTTAGGGCCGTGGCGGTAACGTCACGGTCCTTTTTATATTTTTAAGCAATTAAATATATTATTATAAACTGTAGGGGCGAACATTGTTCGCCTTATTTTTATGTAACAAAATATTACAAATTTATAAAATATAGAAAAAAACCTAATTCTTATTTGACATATTATAAGTTATATATTATTATTAAAGTAATTAACTATGTCTGGAAGTGGGCTTATGAATATTCTCGTTTGCGGTCTTGGTCTTATAGGTGCGAGCCTTGCAAAAACATTAAAGAAAAATACAAAGCACCATATTATGGGTTGGAACAGAACGGATTCTGTTTCAAAGCGTGCATTAACTGACGGTGTAATAGATGAAATCGGTCAGCTTGAGGATTTAATGCCAAAAGCAGATGTCACGATTGTTAATTTTTACCCTGAAGCGATTGTTCCTTTCATCAAAGAGCATAAGGCTTTGTTTAAGAAAAACAGTATAGTAACTGACTCCTGCGGCATTAAGACTAAAATTTGCCGTGAACTTGAAAAGGAAGATTTTGATTTTTATTTTGTAGGCGCTCATCCTATGGCTGGCCGTGAGGTCAGCGGTTACGATAATTCGCTTGATAATCTTTTTGACAATGCTTCGTTTATCTGTACCCCGACCGATAACATTCCACGTTATATATCAGACGCACTCGTAGGTCTTGCTCAAGAAATGGGTTTTGCACGTACTGTTGTTACAACTCCGGAGCATCACGATGAAATGATTGCTTTCACTTCTCAGATTGCCCATGTTCTCGCATGCTCGTATGTTCTTTCTCCGCTTGCCCCTTACCACGCAGGCTATTCGGCAGGCAGCTACAGAGATGTCAGCCGTGTTGCAAGAATTAATGCCGATATGTGGACAGAGTTGTTTATTGATAATAAGGAACCGCTTGTAAGGGAAATTGACGATCTTGTTTCAAACCTTATGAAATTCAAATATTGCATTGTAAACGAAGATTCAAATCAACTTTGCGAACTTATGAAAAAGGGCAATAAGATTAAAGAGGAAATCGGATAATGAAAGAATTTAGCGTAAATGTATCTGATAAAAGCAAAAGTAATATTTTTATTGAAAACGGACTTCTTGCAAGTGCAGGTAAGATTATAAAAGATAACTTTAACTCGAAAAAGATTGCGCTTGTAAGCGATACAAATGTTTATCCGCTATATGGCGAAAAAATCAAGACTCAGCTTGAAAATGAAGGCTTTGAGGTTTTCACATATATTTATCCTGCAGGGGAAGCTTCAAAAAACACAACGCAGCTTGTAAAAATTGTTGAATTTATGGCTGAAAGCGGACTTACGAGAGAGGATATAGCGGTTGCTCTCGGCGGAGGCGTGTGCGGCGATATGGTTGGCTTTGCGGCTTCGGTATTTTTGAGAGGGATTGAATTTGTTCAAATTCCAACTTCTCTTTTGGCTCAGGTTGATTCATCCGTCGGAGGAAAAACTGCCGTAGATTTACCACAGGGAAAAAATTTATGCGGTGCATTTCATCAGCCGGCAATCGTTATTATCGACCCTGACGTGCTTTCAACCTTGAGTGAACATTTCTTCAGCGACGGAATGGGTGAGGTTATCAAATACGGCTGTATTAAATCCGCCTCACTTTTTGAACTTCTCGAAAAAGGCAATATTGAGGAGAATTTGACGGATATAATTACCGAATGTGTCAGTATTAAAAGGCAGGTTGTTGAAAATGACGAGAAGGAGCACGGCGAAAGAGCGCTTCTTAATTTCGGCCACACCTGCGGCCATGCTATTGAAAAGCTTTATAATTATGAAACCGTAAGTCACGGTGAGGCAGTCGGTATCGGTATGGTAATGATTACACGTGCAAGCGAAAAGCTTGGAATTACCGAAAAAGGCACAACTGACAGAATAATAAAAGTGCTTGAAAAGAACAATTTAAAAACTTATGATTCACATTCCGATAAGGAAATTATTTCGGCAATGAGCGCAGATAAAAAACGCACGAAAACAGGCATTAAATTTGTAATGATTGATAAAATCGGCTCAAGTTTTATTAATCCTATTAAGTATGAGGATATTAATAAAACGTTCGGCATAGACTGACGGGGAAAATATGAGTATAGCAAAAATTCAAAAGTCAATATTTAACGGTGAGGTTACCGTTCCTGCGTCAAAATCGGTTGCTCACAGGGCGCTTATCTGTTCGTTTCTTGCAGGCGGCGGAAATGTAGAGCCGATTATTTCGTCAAAGGATATGGCGGCAACTGTCGGTATTATCAATTCTCTTAAAAAGGGTGAAAATACGCTCAATTCCATTGAAAGCGGTTCAACTCTGAGATTTATGATTCCGGTTGCGGCTGCGCTTGGCAAAGAGGTCACCTTTGTAGGTCAGGGCAGTCTTTTAAGCCGTCCGATAGGTGAATATTTAACGCTTTTGCCGCTTCACGGAACTCAGATTAAATCAAACGGATATCTTCCTGCAACAATTTCGGGCAAACTTAGAAACGGTAGTTTTGAGGTAAACGGTAATGTTTCAAGCCAATATATAACAGGGCTGCTTTTGGCGCTTGCGGCTTTGGACGGCGACAGCGCAGTTATTCTTAAAACCGAACTGCAATCAAAGCCGTATGTTGATATGACAATTAAAGTAATGAAAGATTACGGCGTTGACATTCGTGAAACGGATTTCGGATATCTTGTTAAGGGCGGTCAAAAGTTTAAAGTTCAGGATTATGTTGTTGAGGGCGATTGGTCGCAGGCGGCATTTTTCCTTGTCGGCGGTGCAATTAACGGTGAGGTTACCGTTAAAGGGCTTGATATAAATTCAACTCAGGGCGATAAGGCAATTGTTGATGTAATTAAACGCTTTGGTGCAGATGTGAAAATTGACGAAAAGTCAGTTACCGTTAAAAAAAGTGAACTTCACGGCATAGAATTTGACGCAACGGACATTCCCGATATGGTGCCTGCCATAGCGGTCCTTGCCGCAAATGCAAGCGGAAAAACTGTTATTAAGGGTGCCGAAAGGCTTAGATATAAGGAATCTGACAGAATAGAGAGTGTTGTGTATAATTTAAAAGCGCTCGGTGCCGATGTTGAGGAAACGAGCGACGGGATGATAATTTACGGCGGCAAAAAATTGCATTCAGCAAAGCTAAAGGGTTATAATGACCATAGAATAGTTATGGCATTTTCGGTTGCGGCAATGAATATAGGCGACTGCGAAATTGATGACGCACAAAGTATAAACAAATCTTATCCGTCATTTTTTGATGATTTTAATAATCTTGGAGGTAAGGCTGATGTCCTCTGAATTCGGCAATAAAATTAAATTATCCATATTCGGCGAAAGCCATGGTGAGGCAATCGGCTGTGTAATTGATTCAATTCCGGCAGGCGTAAAGCTTGATATGGAGAAAATATATTTTGATATGGCAAGGCGTGCTCCGGGTAAGGACAAAACGGCTACCCCAAGGCTTGAAAAGGATATTCCCCATATTCTCTCCGGTGTGCTAAACGGAGTTACCACAGGTGCGCCGCTTGCTATGATTATTGAAAATACAAATACTAAAAGCGGAGATTATTCAAATCTTTTGAGTGTCCCACGTCCGTCGCACAGCGATTATCCCGCTTATGTAAAATATCAGGGCAATAATGATATAAGAGGCGGCGGTCATTTCAGCGGCAGGCTTACTGCTCCGCTTGTTTTTGCCGGTGCGATTGCTAAGCAGATTTTGGCGCAAAAAGGTATAACGGTCGGCGCTCATATCCTTAGTATTAACGGCGTTTTGGATGATAGCTTTGATAAGGCAAATGTAAGCGAAAAGGAACTTTTGGCTGTTTCTTCAAAGGCATTTTGCGTTATTAACGATGAGATTGAGGATAAAATGAGAGCGTCTGTTGAAAAAGCAAGGCTTGACGGCGACAGTGTCGGCGGTGTAATTGAATGTGCCGTTGTCGGCGTTCCCGTCGGTATAGGCGCAAACATCTTTTCAACTGTTGAGGGTCATATTTCATCTGCGCTTTTCGGCGTTCCTGCCGTTAAGGGTGTTGAATTCGGTGCAGGATTTGATTTTGCGAAAATGACGGGATATGAGGCTAACGATACATATTCAATTTCAAACGGTAATGTTAAGATTAATAAAAACAATAACGGCGGCGTTCTTGGCGGAATGACTACCGGCGCACCGATTATAGTCAGGGCAGTGGTTAAGCCAACTCCGTCAATTTCAAAGGCGCAAAAAAGCGTTAATTTGCAAAAAATGACAGAGGAGGAACTTGTTATTCACGGCAGGCACGACCCTTGCATTGTTCCCAGGGCAGTACCCGTTGTTGAAAGCGCAGTTGCTTTTGCTCTTCTTGACCTTATGGCATAATATTGATAAAAAGGAAATATAAATGGATTTATTAGGACTTAGAAAACAAATTGATGAAATAGATAACGAGCTTATTCCGCTTTTGCTTAAAAGAATGAGCGTGTCAGAGCAGGTGGCGCAATATAAGGCTGAGCGTGGTATGCCTGTTTTAAACAGTGAGCGTGAGCAGCAAATTCTTGATGACGTTGCAAGCAAGTGCGGTAAACACGGCGATACGATTAAAACTGTATTTTCTGCCACAATGGACGCTTCAAGAGCTCTTCAGCATAAAATTATCGGCGGCGGAAAAGAACTTAGGGCAGATATAGAAAATGCAATTAAGATTGACAAGCTTGACACTTGCGGCAAGCCGATTGCGTGCCAGGGTGTTGAGGGCGCATACAGCGGTGTTACATCTAAAAAGATATTTCCGAAAGCTTCTATTCATTTTCATAAGAGATTTGAGGATGTGTTTGAAGCGGTAAACAGGGGAGATTCAAAATTCGGCATCATTCCTGTTGAAAATTCAACCGCAGGCTCTGTTCACGAATCGTATGACCTGATTATGAAATACAGATTTTACATTGTCGGCGCTTACGATTTAAAAATCGAGCATTGCCTTTGTGCTAAAAGCGATACAAAATATGAGGATATAACCGATGTTTACAGCCATCCTCAGGCGCTTTCACAGTGTAATAATTTTCTTAGGAATTTTGATTTTACGGGAATTAACTATTCAAATACCGCCGCTGCGGCAAAGTATGTCAGCGAAAGCGACAAAAACAATATAGCTGTTATTTGCAGTGAACTTGCGGCAAAAAAATACAATCTTAAAATTCTTAAGCGCAACATTCAAAATAATAATAAAAACACAACAAGATTTATCGTTATTTCAAAAGAACTTGCAATTACGAGTGACGCACAAAAGATTTCTCTTATCTTTTCGCTTCCTCACAAAACAGGTTCGCTTTACAGAGTTTTAGGTCGTTTTTCTATGGCAGGTCTCAACCTTACAAAGATTGAATCAAGACCTATCGAAGACAGCGATTTCAGCTATTATTTTTACGTGGATGTTTTGGGCAATGTTAATGACGAAGTGACGCTTGACCTTATTTGTGCACTTTCAGACGAATTGCCTGAGTTTGAATTTTTAGGCAATTTCCACGAGGGAAAATAATAAATATTAAATGAAAGATTTTTTTACGGAGATGAATTTGTGAAACAGCAAAAAAGGCATCAAACAAATTTAATATCCGCAATAACGCTGATAATTACGGGTGGCATTATCGTTTTTCTTGCCATTGCACTTTATAATCACGCAAGGCTTGAGGTAAGATTTGATACGCTTATTAATTATCTTAAGCAAATTGACAATTCGGTTGCAAATCTTGACAGTGATGTGGAAATAATTATTTGCATTTTTGCGCTTTATATTGCAAAATGCCAGCTTCCGATACCTATGGGATTTTTATGCGTTATATCAGGTATGGTATTTCCTTTGAGTGAGGCAATAGCTATCAATATTATTTTTACGGAGTTTTTCTTCATAGTTAAATATCTTGAAGGCAAGTTTATAGGCGGCGGCTGGACAGGAATGATACTCGGTATTAAAAAGCTGAAATTTATTAAGGAATGGATACAGTTTAAGGGCAACGGCAATCCCTATGTTCTGTTTTTTTCACGGCTTTTTCCTGCAATTCCGCTTGGAATGGTGTCAAAATATTACGGCTCAATGAGATATGATTTTGTGTATTATTCGCTCTTGAGCTTGTTGGGATTTATGCCGAGACTTTTTATTTATACGAAAATCGGTTCTGCGATTTACAATCCGTTTTCGGTGCAGTTCCTTGTGCTTTTGATAATTATTGTTGCATTTACGGGAATGTCAATCATATTGTTTAACATTTTTTACGGTATTAAATCTAAGCAAATGAATCAAACGTTGCTTATTTATTCCGAAAAAGAAAAATATAAAATAGTTTTATAAGGGAGAATATAAATGAAACCTAACGAGTTAATTGCTAAAATTGAGAACGGTGAGCTTGACAAGAGCTTTAAAAAGATTTATGTCAGTGACAGTGCTGTTGAAGAACAAAAGCCACGTTATATAAGAACGATTAAAGAGTTTATTAATCTTTTCGGCGATGACAGGGACGTATTTGTTTTAAGTGCTCCCGGAAGAACGGAGGTTTGCGGCAACCATACCGACCATAATAACGGCAAGGTGCTTGCAGCTTCAATCAATCTTGATGCTATTGCGATTGCGGCTAAAAGAGACGATATGAAAATTAATGAAAAGAGTGAGGGCCACGGCCTTAATGAGGTCGACATTTCAACTCTTTTGCCTGATGAATCCGAATACGGCAGATCATCATCTATGATTAAAGGTGTTGCAGCAGGACTTAAGGAAAAAGGCTATGAAATCGGCGGATTTGACGCTTGCACGACAAGCGATGTTATGGGCGGTTCCGGTCTTTCAAGTTCTGCGGCTTTTGAGGTGCTTATCGCAACCGTTATCAATCATCTTTACAATGACGGCAAAATTGATGCTGTAACTGTTGCAAAGGCTGCTCAGTTTAGCGAAAATGTATATTTCGGCAAGCCGTCGGGGCTTCTTGACCAAATGGCTTCCTCTGTCGGAACGTTTGTTACAATAGATTTTAAGGATACCGCCAATCCTGTAATTAAAAAGGTCGATTTTGATTTTGCAAAGAGCGGATATTCACTTTGCATTGTTGATACTCACGGCAACCACAGTGACCTTACAGACGATTATGCCGCTGTAAGAGGAGAGATGGAAGCTGTTGCAAAGGCTATGGGCAAAAATGTGCTCAGAGAGGTTGAGTATGAAGAATTTTTCCAAAGCCTTGATGTGCTTAAAGAAAAAGTAAACGACCGTGCACTTTTACGAGCATTCCACTTCTTTGGCGAAAACGAGAGGGTGGACAAGGCAGTTTCAAGCCTTGAAAATAACGATTTCGACTCTTTCAAGCAGGCTATTACGGAATCCGGCTATTCCTCATTCCTTTATAATCAAAATGTTTATTCACCTAAAAATCCGACAGAGCAAAAGCTTTCACTTGCTCTTTGCATAAGCGAAAAACTCCTTAACGGCAAGGGCGCTTGGAGAGTTCACGGCGGCGGATTTGCAGGTACTATTCAGGCGTTTGTTCCAAATGATATGCTTGATGCATATAAAGAAACAATTAATTGTGTATTTGGCGACGGCTCATGCCATGTGCTTATTATAAGACCCGTAGGCGGCGCAAGGGTGATTGACTGATTATAAGTGAATTGGGAGGTAAAAGAAATGAAATATGTATTTATTGTTAATCCTGTAGCAGGAAATGATAATAAGGCAAAGATTTTTTCAAGAATTAAATCAACCTTTCGTCTTATTGATGATGAGATGATTGTTGAGCCTACTCACGCTCAGGGCGAAGCAAAGCTTATTGCTGAAAAATATTCGGCTGAATACGGCAGCGATTGCGTTATTGTTTCCTGCGGCGGCGACGGCACGGTGCACGAAATTGCAAACGGCCTTGCAAACACGGATACACCTTTGCTTCTTTTACCTCTCGGTACGGGCAATGACTTTGCAAAAAAAGTTTACGGTACTAAAAAAATTAATGTTGAAAATGTAATTAAGGCTTTTGGCTTTTACAGCGGCAAAATCAAATATGACATTAAACCTATTGACCTGATTGATTATAACGGTGAAAAGTGTATTAACGTTATGAGCTATGGTCTTGACACAAAGGTTGAAACCATAGGCAGGCAGATTGCAGGAAAGCTTCCTTCTATCGGCCATAAGGCTTACAATATTGCCGTTGTGCCTGTTTTGTGCAAATCAATGACTTATCATATCAATATTGACCTCGATTGCATTGACGAGGACGGAAAGCCGTATAAATACATAGTTGCGCCTTGTGATTACACACTTTTTGCAATTTGCAATGCAAGCTACTACGGAGGCGGTTTTTGCCCCGCTCCTAATTCGGTGCTTGACGACGGACTTCTTGATTTTGCGCTTTGCCATCCTGTTAATGCTTTTCAGGCGATGCCAATGATTCCTGAATACAGCAAAGGTAATGTGGATAAGCTTCAAAAATATTTCACATTCGGCAAGGTTGTCGGCGGCAGAATTTGGTCAACAGACGGCGATGCGCTTTTGGGCAACTGCGACGGTGAAAACTTTGATTACAGCGAGGTTAATTTTAAAGTTTTGCCTAAATCGTTGAAGCTTTGCTTTATAAAAAATTAATTTAAATTAAAGAATAAGAAAAGGTGTATAAAAGTTGAAAAAAATTATATCATTATTGTTGTCATTAGCTGTTGTTTGCTCTTTTTCATTTACTGCAACAGCGGCTTTTGCGGCTGAAATTAAATATAGTGATATTGTTATCGGTGACGGTGAACTGTCAGAAACCGGTGAAACCGCTGCGAGCGATAATGCAAAAGTTATTCAAGCAGCTTTGGATGAGGCTAAAAATAAAGCGAGCGATAAAAACAGATATCGTATTTATTTTCCTAAGGGTGAATATCATATCAACACTACGCTCAATATTTTCAGCAATACAGAGCTTTATCTTGATGAAAAAACAACCCTTATTCAAGATGCACCGAAAGGTCAAAATATAGTCAAGGCGGGCGATTTCAGCCAAAAGCATATTCTTTACAACGGCTTTAGAAATATCAAAATCCACGGCGGTAAGTGGGATATGCAGTTTAACGGCTCCTGCGCTATGCGTTTTGGGCATTGCACAAATTTAAGCATTTCAAACGTTCATATTACAAATATAAAGGACGCTCACCATATTGAGGCGGCGGCTGTTGACACGCTGAGTATTACCGATTGTACTTTTGAAAAAACATTAAGATATACAGGCAATTCCTGCGAAGCAATTCAGCTTGATATTTTGCACGATTCAAAGCATTTCCCGGGATTTGAGGAATTTGACGATACACCTAATAAAAACGTAACTATAAGCGGTTGTACCTTTTCAAATCTCTATTCGGGAATAGGTACCCGTTCAGCCGTTGTTTCAAAATATTTTGACAATGTTGTTATAGAAAATAACAAGTTTGAAAATATTCAGGAAAAGGCTATAAGCTGTTTTAACTATAAAAACAGTAAAATTATCAATAACACATTCACAAATGTCAATTCCGGCATTTGCTTTGAATACCTGCCTAATAATTTTTTTGGCGCTTATTCGCAAAGAATGTATATTGCAAATGATAAAAGTATAGGCAAAATAAATACGAAATCATCTACCGTAATCAGCGGCAATGTTATGAATATTAAGCAAATGGCGGAATCAAGCTACGGCATTTATGCTTACGGCGCTAAGGTTGACGCTTCAACTGCCAAGGCTAACGGTATTGTTGCAGGCGATTATACAATAAGCGATTTATCGATTGATAATAATACGATTGCTGTTGAAGAAAATTCATCTAAATCATACGGAATATACATAACAGGCGTTAATAAAAGCGAAATTTCATCTAATACCTTGACCGATTATTCTTCGGCTAAAGACGGAATTAACGGCATTAATATTTGCGCAAGCCAAAAAAATGTTATTAAAAATAATAATATTTCAGGTACTTTCAATAACGGAATTTCAATTTTTAACAAATCATTTCCGGGCAGTAAAAATTTACTTATTACATCTAATTCGATTTCAGGTGTTAAAAGTTTCGGTATAAGGGTGGCAGAATCCTCATATGTCACCATTAAAAGCGATAATAATATTTCTGCGGGGGAAAGTCCGCTTTGCCTTTATTCGCAAAATTACAGCCAAAATGTTCCTACTCCAAGCGTTAAATCAAAGGGCTATTCGTTAAGAAATAAGCCTCTTATTCGTTTTAGTTCGCTAAACGGAAGTGCAGGATATAAGGTTTCACGTTCCGCTTACAACGGCACGTTTAAGGAAATTGCGACTGTTTACGGTGAAAATCTTAATTTTGAAGATAAATCATCAACTGCTTTTTCAAAAAATTATTATAGAGTTACACCTATTTATAACGTAGGCGGTACAATAGTTACAGGCAAAAATTATATTGACATAGCATTTTAAAAGTTCACAAAAAATCAACTCCTTCATAGAATATTACTGAAGTTTACTTCAATATTTTATAAAGGAGTTTTTTTATGCCTGATAATCTCAACTTAGACACAGGTGAAAGACGCATAAATGAGGCTGTTTGCATTGACACAAAGCGCATTTTTGACAGTTGCGTGAGCAAAGATTGCCTTGAAGATTTAAGAGTTACATTTTTTTCAAAAAGCCAAAGGCTGATTGACGAGGCTGTTACGGTAAAAACAAGAGATTGCTGTATCGAAGAGGTAAGCATTGACGTTGAGGAAGTTCCTTTCAACAGAGGTTTTTACAGCGTTGATATTACGTTTTATTTCAAACTTTGCTTTGATACCTATGCAGCACCTTGCACAACTCCTCAGGTGGCTGTCGGCTTTGCGAGATTTAATAAAAAATGTATTCTTTTCGGTTCTAACGGCGATGTAAAGGTATTCGTTTCAAATCCGGTAAGCGAAGCAACCGATTGCCCTGTTGCGCCGCAATATACAAATCCTGTGGCAAAGGTGCAGGCGGTTGACCCTGTAGTGCTTTCAACCGATATTTGCGACAGCTGCGACTGCAACATAAGCGTTTGCTCATCGTTCCCACAGTCAATTCTTAATTCTGTTGAGGATACTATGCCGTCGTGCGGTGCTTCAAAAGCAATTCTTGTTACTCTCGGCCTTTTCTCAATAGTTCAAATGGAGCGAGACGCACAAATTCTTATTCCCGCTTATGATTATTGTATCCCTGACAGAGAATGTAACTGCAATACGTCTAATCCTTGCGAAACGTTCCAGGGAATCGATTTCCCTGTTGAACAATTTTTCCCTAATGAAAAGGAAAATTGCTCACCGTGTGCCCCAAAACCCGAATGTGACAAAGAATAGGCAAAAGAAAAGCGTGCAAACCTTATGGCTTGCACGCAATTTTTTTGATTATTTACTTTCTTTTTCGTCAAATGCCGGATACATCCTTCTGAAAAGAGAGTTGATATGCTTGAAATATGATGAGTCGATATTATCAATCGTTTCTTTTGTAGTTCTGAATCTCCAATTTTTCTCAGGTACGCCGGGGATATTCATTCTTGCGTCCGAGCCGAAACCGCACATATCCTGAAGTGCAATTATTGCAACGTTTGACGAACTTTTCCATACCGTTTCAATAATTTTTCTGCAAGACGGACTGTAATATCCGCCTTCACCCCAATTGTCGCCTGTAAAACCGCAATATTCAAGAGCAAATTTTCTTTCCTCTTCGCTTGCTTCCCAAAGCCAGCCCAAAATAGTGTTGTTATCATGAGTGCCGACGTAATTTATGCTGTTTTGAACTGAATTGTGCGGAATATGGGAGGAGTCGGAATTAGGGTCAAATCCGAATTGGACAACCTTCATTCCGGGAAAGCCCGTATCCTCTAAAAGCTTGACTACATCATCGCCGAAAACGCCTAAATCCTCAGCGATAATCGGAGCGTTTGGATATGCTTCAAATACCTTATTAAAAAGCTTCATTTTAGGCCCGTCAAGCCACTCGCCGACTTTCGCCGTTTTGGACTCTGCCGGCACTGCCCAATAAGATGCAAATGCCCTGAAATGGTCAATTCTCACGGTGTCATAAAGCTTTAAAGAGTGACCTATCCTTGATATCCACCACGAAAAATTATCCTTTTCCATAGCGTTCCAATCATAGATGGGATTGCCCCAAAGCTGACCGTCTTTGCTGAAATAATCGGGCGGAACACCTGCCACTTTTTCGACCTTCAGCGTTTTTTCGTCTATTAAAAACATAGGCAAATTTGACCAAACGTCAACGCTGTCCATTGCAACATATATTGGCATATCGCCTATAACAGCAACACCTTTTTTGTTTGCGTAAGCCTTGATTTCATTCCATTGCTTGTAGAAAACGAATTGAACAAATTTCCAAAATGCCGCTGATTTTTCATAAGAATATATATCCTTGATACATTCAAAATAGTGGGCGTGTTCGTCGCTCCATTCCCACCAAGGCTTCATATTTTCCTCTTCCTTAACAGCCATAAACACGCTGTAATCGGTAAGCCAGGAGTTGCTTATTTCAAATTCCTTAATCTGCCTTGCAAGATCGTCGTTTATGTTTAAAAATGCTTTTTTCAAAAGTTCAAGCCTTTTTTTGCCCGCAAATTCATAGTCTGCCGTGTATGGCGTGCCGTCGTAAATGTTTGACTTGTAATCTTCCTCGCAAATAAGACCCATATCGTAAAGCCCTTTGGGATTTATAAAAATATAATTTCCCGCAAAAGCGGAGGGCGAGCAATAAGGCGAATTAGCCCCATCAATCGGATTAAACGGTAAAACCTGCCAATATGTAAAGCCCATATCCGCTATTTTGTCAATAAAATGAATAACGTTTTCATCAAAAACACCGACGCCGTAGTCGCTCGGCATTGAACTGATGTGAAGCAATACGCCTGCTCCTCGTTTTTTCAGCATAATTACTTTTCTTCTTTCTTCAAATGATAGTAACAAGTGCTATTTTATCATTAACATAAACAAAAATCAATTATTTAAAATTATTATTTTATTAATAATTATATATTGATTAAAGTATATATATTTGATATAATATTTTCCGTATAATGTGAGGGTGTATGCACGTTTGCAAAAGCCACACTTTAACGAGTGAATTTTTTGAATGCGAGGGCAGAATAATTGAGCGAGAATAATAAAAAAACACATACTGTTTCACAAGAAGAGCTTGATAGGCAGAAGCAGTTTACGCAAAAGGTAAGCTCTGTTATTTCAGCATCGTATAATGAAAAACCGAAAGCTTGCGTTGTTACTTACGGATGCCAGCAAAATGTGGCTGACAGTGAAAAAATTAAAGGTATGCTTGAGCTTATGGGCTATGATTTTACAGACAACAGGCTTGAGGCTAAGCTGATTATCTTTAATACCTGCGCTGTCAGGGAACATGCTGAGGACAGGGTGTTCGGCAATGTAGGTGCGCTCAAAAGCTATAAGCGTGAAAATCATGACGTTGTAATTGCTCTTTGCGGTTGTATGATGCAACAGCAGCATATTGCGGATAAGATTAAAAAATCATTCCCGTTTGTTGATCTCGTTTTCGGAACTCACGTTGTTCATAAGCTTCCTGAGCTTCTTTACAGAGCATTGACCGGTAAAAAGAGAGTTTTTGATATAACCGATACGGACGGTATCATTGCCGAGGGTATTCCCGTAAGGCGTGACAATGACGCTAAGGCATGGCTTCCGATTATGTACGGCTGCAACAACTTCTGCTCATACTGCATTGTGCCTTATGTAAGGGGCAGGGAAAGAAGCAGGCAGGTTGAGGATATCGTAGCCGAGTTTAAATCTCTTGTTGAGCAAGGTTATAAGGAAATTACTCTTTTAGGTCAAAATGTTAATTCTTTCGGCAAGGATTTAGAACCGAGAGTCACATTTGCGAATCTTTTGAGAATGCTTAACGATATCGACGGCGATTTCAGAATCAGGTTTATGACCAGTCATCCCAAGGATTGCACTAAGGAACTTATTGAAACCATGGCGCAGTGCGACAAGGTGGCAGAACATTTGCATCTTCCTTTTCAAAGCGGAAGCAACAGAGTGCTTAAAGCTATGAACAGGCATTATACAAGAGAACAGTATCTTGAACTTATCAAATATGCGAGAAAGCTTATGGGCGACGAGCTTTCAATCACAAGTGATATTATTGTGGGTTTCCCCGGTGAAACTTATGAGGAATTTAAGGAAACACTTTCACTTGTTAAGGAAATTAACGCCACTCAGCTTTTTACGTTTATTTATTCAAAAAGAGAGGGCACACCCGCAGCTAAAATGGATGACCCTGTATCGGCTGAAGAAAAGTCAAGATGGTTTAAGGAACTTACCGATTTGCAGGAAACAATAAGTGCAAGCCAAATGAAACTTCATCAAGGCAAGACTTATAAGTGCTATGTATACGGTAAGGGCAAATTGGGAGATAATTATATTGCCGCAAGAAATGACGGCAATTTGATTATAGAATTTGAGGGTGACGAAAGCCTTATCGGAACCTTTCAAAACATCAAAGTAATCGAACCGCTTACGTTTGTTATGAGGGGCGAATTAGTAAAGGAGAAACAAATATGAGTATTGAATCAGCACTCAGAGAATTAGGCAAAGAAATTCAGAAGGACGAGCGTTTTGTCGCTCTTCAGGTTGCTGCAAAGGCAAATGATGCAGACGAATCACTCCAGCAGCAAATGCAGGAGATGCAGCTTATCTCTCTTAAATATCAGCAGGAGGCTGAAAAAGGAGAGGAAGCATCACAAGACAGAATTAAGGAACTTCAGGACGATTATCAGAAGCTTTATACCGAAATTATGGCAGGCGAAAATATGCAAAACTATTCTGCCGCAGCATCTGAAATGGAAAAGATGGCTCAGTATATCAGCGGTATGATCGGTCTTTTCTTTGACGGTCAGGACGCAGAAACATGCGAACTTCCGGCACAGGACGCTTGCACACATAACTGCTCAACCTGCGGTGGCTGTCACTAATTAAAATTATTTAGTGCGATTTTGCACAAAACAAAAATCACTTAAAAAAAGGAGGAACAAAAATGGCTAAAAAGGATAGTAAGCTGTCGCCTATGATGGCGCAATATTTTGAGGTGAAAAGTAAATATCCCGATACAATTTTGTTCTTCCGTGTCGGTGATTTTTATGAGATGTTTTTTGACGATGCCAAGCTTGCTTCATCAGAGCTTGATTTGGTGCTTACGGGCAAGGATTGCGGTCAAGAGGAACGTGCTCCTATGTGCGGAGTGCCGTTTCACAGCGCAGATAACTATATTGCAAAGCTTGTAAGCCACGGTCATAAGGTTGCTATTTGTGAGCAGACTGAGGACCCAAGCAAGGCAACGGGGCTTGTTAAAAGAGATGTCATAAGAGTCATGACTCCGGGTACGGTAATTGAGAGCAATATGCTTGACGACGGTGCTAACAATTATCTTTGTGCTATTTATAAAAATGAGGACAGAACAAAGGCAGGCTTATGTTTTGCCGATATTTCAACAGGTGAGTTCCATATTACCTCTCTCAATACCGCACCTATTCAAAGGCAAATTTTAAATGAACTTTATACATATACTCCTCGTGAGATTATTGTTAATAACGACGGCTTTGATATGTCGCTTCTTGACAGCTACACAAAAAGGGTTGACGCTCATCTTGAAGTTGTCAGCGCAGACAAGTTTGATTATGAAACGGCATTAAAGCTTATTAATGAGAATTTGAGCGCTGCTGAGATTGAAGAGCTTAATGTCAGCGAAAATGAAATTGCTGTTTGTGCTCTCGGTGCTGTTATTCTTTATCTTAAGGACACTCAAAAGAAAGACGAGATTGAGGCACCGAGTGAGCTTGAAATGTACGACACTGAAAAGTATATGAAGCTTGATATGTCGGCAAGGCGCAATCTTGAGCTTACAAAGTCTATGATGACGGGTGACAAAAGGCATTCGCTTTTGTGGGTTATTGATAAAACTAAAACGGCAGCAGGTAAAAGAATGATTCGTTCGTGGCTTGAAAGGCCGCTTATGTCTATCGCAAAAATCACCAAGCGCCAAAATGCAGTAGGCGAACTTTGCGATAATCCTATTCTTCGTGATGAAATCAGGCAGGCGCTTACGGGTGTCAGCGATATTGAGAGGCTGCTTACAAGAATTGTTTATTCAACTGCCAATGCAAAGGAACTTAAATCGCTTCAGTCAACGCTTGAAAAGCTTCCGTCAATTAAAGCTAAGCTTGCTGATTCTTCGTCGTATCTTTTAAAAGCGGTTTATAACGATATTGATTTACTTGAGGATATAAGAAGTCTTATTGACAGCGCAATTGTTGACGAACCTCCGTTTACCGTTCGTGAGGGAGGTATGATTAAAGAGGGCTTTGATAAGGATATTGATGAGCTTAAATCAATAATGAACGATGGCGCAGGCATAATCGCATCTATTGAAAACGAGCAGAGAGAACTTACAGGTATACCTAAGCTCAAAGTCGGATATAACAAGGTTTTCGGCTACTATATCGAGGTTACAAATTCGTATAAGGATTTAGTTCCCGAAACTTATATAAGAAAGCAAACGCTCACAAATTGCGAAAGATATATTACCCAGGAACTTAAGGATTTAGAGGGCAAGATTATCGGCGCAAAGGAGAGGTGCATTGCGCTTGAATATCAAATGCTTTGCAAAATAAGAGAGAGCATTTCAAACGAGGTTAAAAGGCTTCAAAAAACAGCACGTGCGCTTGCAACGCTTGATGTTTTGGCTTCTCTTTCCGAGGTTGCGGTTAATAATAATTACGTTTGCCCTCAAATTACAAATGACGGCACAATCAATATTAAAGACGGCAGGCATCCGGTTGTTGAGGCACTTTTAGAAGATACACCTTTTGTTCCTAACGATGCTAAGCTTGACCTTGATGAAAACAGATGCGAAATAATTACCGGTCCTAATATGGCAGGTAAGTCAACATATATGAGGCAGATTGCACTTATCACTCTTTTGGCGCAAATAGGTTCATTTGTTCCGGCGAAGAGCGCACAAATCGGAATTGTTGATGCAATTTATACAAGAGTAGGTGCGAGTGATGACCTTGCAACAGGTCAGTCAACATTTATGGTTGAAATGAATGAGGTTGCCGAGATACTTAAAAATGCAACAAGCCGTTCGCTTATTATTCTTGATGAAATCGGACGTGGTACCTCTACTTTTGACGGAATGAGTATAGCAAGAGCGGTGCTCGAATTTGTTTGCAAGAAAAAAACGCTCGGTGCGAAATCTCTTTTTGCGACGCATTATCACGAGCTTACTGTTATGGAGGGGCTTCTTGACGGAGTTAAGAATTATTCGATAGCAGTTAAAAAGCGTGGCGACGATATAACATTTTTAAGAAAGATTGTTAAGGGCGGAGCGGACCAAAGCTTCGGTATTGAGGTTGCTAAGCTTGCAGGTGTTCCCGACAGCGTGGTTAAGCGTGCAAAGGTTATACTTAAGGAACTTGAGGCAAATTCAACTCCTATTGAGTTTGCGGCTGAAAATGAGATTGAAGATGAAGGTCAAAGCGACATTCAATATAATTTTACCGCTCAGGGCACTGATGAGATACTTGAAATACTTAAAGCAACTGATATAAATTCAATCACGCCTATGGAGGCGCTTCAAACGTTGTTTGATTTGAAGCAAAAGGCGCAGGAACTTGAATAAATTTTAACAAAAAGGAGGGCGATTTAATGGCAAGAATTAATGTTTTACCAAAAGAAATATATCAGCTTATAGCAGCAGGCGAAGTCGTTGAACGTCCTTCAAGCGTTGTTAAAGAAATGATTGAAAATTCGCTTGATGCAGGGGCGAAAAATATCACTCTTGAAATTAAAAACGGCGGGTCAACATATATAAGAATTACAGATGACGGCTGCGGAATTGAAAGAGATGATGTGAGAAAGGTATTTATTTCTCATGCTACAAGCAAAATTTCAAAAAAAGACGACTTAAATTCAATCGCAACTCTCGGCTTTAGAGGCGAGGCGATGGCTTCTATCTCTGCCGTTTCCAAGGTTGAATTATTGACTAAAGCCGAAAATGAAGAAATCGGCACAAGATATGAAATTGCAGGCGGCGAGGAGCTTGAGTTTGACGACGCAGGCTGCCCTAACGGCACTACTATTGTGGTTCGTGATATTTTCTTTAACACCCCTGCAAGAATGAAGTTTTTGAAAAAAGACGTTACCGAGGGCAATCAGGTTGCCGGAATTGTTGACAGAATGGCAATATCTCATCCGGAGATATCGTTTAGATTTATTCGTGACGGCAAGCAAGTTCTTATCACCTCAGGTAACGGAGATTTAAAATCGACTGTTTATTCGGTTTTGGGTAAGGAAATGAGCGACAGCTTAATGAGCGTCGACTATTCCTTTAACGATATGAGGATTACGGGCTTTGTTTCAAAGCCGACTGCTTCAAGAAAAAGCAGAGCAGGTCAGTATTTTTATATCAACAACCGTATTGTTAAGTCGAAAACCGCTATGGCGGCACTTGAACAGGCTTATAAAAACACAATTATGGTGGGTCGCTTTCCTGCTTGTGTGCTTAATATCGAGCTTAACCCTGCGCAGGTTGACGTAAACGTTCATCCGGCTAAAACAGAGGTTAGATTTGCTAATGAAAAGCCGATATTTGACCTTGTTTATTACGCAGTTAAAACGGCAATTGAAAATGACAGGACCGTTAAAGAGGTTGAGTTTAAAGAAAATCCTATTTATCGGCAAGAGCCTAAAAACGTTTATCAAAATAATGATAATAAATCGTTTCAGGCGAAATTTGATTTCTTTAAAAAGAAGGACGAGCCGCCCTCTCAGCAGGTTATTAAGACTAAGCCGAGAGAAGATTTTTGGCAGGTTGAAGCGCCAAAGCCTGAATATAAAATTGCAAGAGATGAAAAGCCTAAGGCAAGGGTAGATATAAATATCGAATATGAAGAGCCTGAGGAAATTTCAACTGCTAAAAGCGAAGATGCGCCGAAGGAGCGGGATATTGAAAAGGTAGTAATTACTGACGAAAAGGATAATGAAAACTTTATTCCTAATTTCAAGCTGATTGGCGAAGCTTTTAAAACATATTTGATTGTTGAAATAGAAAACGAGCTTTATTTTATTGACAAGCATGCCGCTCATGAAAGAATGAATTTTGAGCATTTTAGAGCACAGGCAACTGTTGAAACGCAAATGCTTTTAGCGCCTGTTGTTGTTAATCTTACAAAGGACGAATTTATTGCAATAAGCGAAAATGTTGAGCTTATTAAGAAGTGCGGTTTCGAACTTGAGGAATTCGGCGAAAGTCAAATTATTGTTCGTGCGATACCGAGTCTTGTTGACGGCGACAGCGTTAAGGATTTGATGCTTGAAATTGCGCAGAAGCTTCTTGAACATAAAACGGACATTCTGCCTGATAAAATTGATTGGATATATCATTCCGCTTCTTGCCGTGGCGCTGTTAAGGCAGGCGATTATACTTCAAGGCAGGAGCAGGAAATGTTTGTTAAAAAGCTTCTTTCAATGCCTAATATTCGCTTTTGCCCTCATGGCAGACCCGTGTTTATAAAAATGAGTAAATACGATATTGAAAAGCAGTTTGGCAGAGTGACTTGATTATGAATAAGGTGATTGTAATTGCAGGCCCTACGGCTTCTGGCAAAACGGGGCTGGGAATAGAGGTTGCCGGGGCGATCGGCGGCGAAATAATTTCTGCGGATTCAATGCAGGTTTATAAAAATATGCCGATAGCTACCGCCGCACCGACAGATGATGAAAAGTCGCAGGCGCCGCACCATCTTGTTGAATTTCTTGATAATGATAAAAAATTCAGCGTTGCCCAGTGGTGCACTCTTGCAAAGGAAAAAATAGATGATATCATTTCAAGAGGTAAGGTGCCGATAGTTGTCGGCGGAACAGGACTTTTTATTGACAGCCTTGTCGATAATATCAGCTTTGAGGATGTTGAGGTCGATGAGGATTTAAGGCAAAGCCTTATGAAACGTGACGTTGACAGTCTTTACGACGAACTTTTAAGAGTTGACAAAAAAGCGGCTGAGAATATACATAAAAATAATAAAAAACGAGTTGTTCGTGCGTTGGAACTCCACTATTTGGGAAGTTCAAAAACAGAACAAAACGAAAATTCACAAAAAGAGAAAAGCCCTTATGATTTTCTTTATTTCGTGCTTCAATACGAAGACAGGCAAACGCTTTATGACAGGATTAATTTAAGAGTTGATAAAATGCTTGAAAACGGACTTTTAGATGAGGCTCGTGCCATGCAGGGCAAATGTCAAAAAACGTGCGCTCAGGCGATAGGTCATAAGGAGCTTGCAAGATATTTAAACGGCGAAGCTTCTCTTGAAGAATGTGCACAAAAGCTTAAGCAGGAAAGCCGCCGATATGCAAAAAGGCAGATTACATGGTTTAAAAGACGGCAGGGCGCTGTTTTTATTTCTATGGATAAGTTAAAAGGCAGTGCTGTTAAAACAGTTATAGATAAATGCGAGGACTTTTTAAATGGCTGAAGAAAAGGCAAAAAAAGTGAATAATGCTTCTAAGTATATATCTAAAGACGTTATTGTTATTGCGGTAGTGCTTATTGCGATTGCCGCATACATTATTGCCGAGTGCTACAGCGCAACCCACGTTGATATTCAAACGGTTACGGCTGTCAAATCAACGGTTTATCAAACGCTTGATAAAAAAGCTTTGGTTATTCGTGATGAACACACGGTTGAGGGAAATTCAAGCGGTGTGACCGTTGCGTGTGTTAATGACGGGGAAAAGGTAAAGGTCGGCGGAAATATCGCTATGGTTTTTTCAAACAGCGATAATGCAAAAAGCTATTCAAGTGCTCTTGATTTGCAAAGCCGGTTGGATTATTATATAAATTTGGAAAGCAAGTCGGCAGGTACGGCGACTGACGTTGAGCAGATAGACAGCGATGTCATAAATGACGTAAACGATTATATTCGTTCTTCTTCAAGTAATAACTTTTCGGATGTTCAGTCTGCGGCGCTTGACCTTAACGATAAGCTGACAAGGCGCCAAATGATAATCGGCGAGGATATTGATTTCAGCACGGTTAAGCAAGGCCTTGAGCAAAAGCTTAATGCAATCAATCTTGAGTCGTGCAAGCCAACAGGATATGTAAGCACTAAGGAGTCGGGCATTTTTTCATCATACAGTGACGGATGCGAAACGGCTTTTGATTATAAAAATATAGACAAGCTTGACGTTAATACGCTTGATAAATATATTGCTCAGGCTAAGAAAGCGAAAAAAACAGACAGTCTCGGCAAGTTGATTACCGATTATGAATGGTATTTTGCCTGCAAGGTAAGCGCAGACGAGGTTAAAGGGATTGAAAACGGCGATATATTGAATGTTGCGCTTAAGGACAGCGATAAGGTTATTGAATGTGAGGTTGTCAGCGGTGCAACGCTTGACCTTGGGGTTAAGGAGGCTGTGCTTATTCTTCGTTCAAGCGAGATGGACAGTGAGCTTGCATCAATGCGGCTTGAAAATATAGAAATCAGATTTAACGAATACACCGGATTTAAGGTGCCTTCCTCGGCGATACATATTAATGACAAGGGTGAAAAAACAGTTTATGCCCTTGTTGCAAACCAGGTTGAAAGCAGAACAGGCAAGGTTATTTATTCAACCAAGGATTATGTTGTGTTTGAATACACTCCTGAGGATGAAAATTCAATTCGTTTATATGACCAAATAATTACGCAAGGAAAGGATTTACATGATGGAAAAGTTTATACCTGATGAGGCAAGAATACAGTCGGTGCAGGATAATTATAAAAAGGTTTTGTCTGATGTTAAGGAAACCGCAATCAAAGCCGGCAGAAATCCCGATGATGTAAGACTTATGGCTGTTACCAAAACAGTTGAAAGTTTTTATATTAATAAGGTTCTCGACTTGGGTGCAGACCTTATAGGCGAAAACAGAGTTCAAGAATTTTTAGGTAAAAAGGACGAACTTCATTTGAACGGGGTTGAAAAGCACCTTATCGGTCATTTGCAAACTAATAAGGTTAAGCAGATTGTCGGCGAGGTTGATATGATTGAATCTGTTGACAGCGTTCATCTTGCAAAGGAAATCAGCAAAATTTCTTCAAAGAAGGAAATTACAACAAATATTTTGCTTGAAGTAAACGTCGGCAAAGAAGAGTCAAAAAGCGGAATTTTCCTTGAAGGGCTTAACGATTTAATAGCCGAGGTTTCCGAAATGGAGAATATTAAGATAAAAGGTCTTATGACTATTCCGCCGATATGTGACAGTGAGGCAGAGGTTTCAAAGTATTTTGAGTCAATGTATCAAACTTTCATTGACATTAAGAATAAAAAGATTGATAATGTAGATATGGATATTTTATCAATGGGTATGAGCCACGATTATGAAGCCGCCGTTAAAAACGGTTCTAATATTGTAAGAGTAGGCTCTGCCATTTTCGGCGCAAGAAAATATTTTTAAAGGGAGAGAGAAGAATATGAGCTTTTTTGATAAGATTAAAGAAATCGTTACCGAAAGTGACGATGATGAATACGATGATTTTTATGAGGATGATAAAAAAGATAAGTCAATAGGAATTGCTCCTCCTGCGAGAGATAGATTTTCCAGACGTGACAGCTCGGATAGAGAGGAACGTTTTTCCGAGCGCCCACGAATAAAAAGGCACGACAGCGATAAGGTTGTTAATATTCATACAACTACTCAACTTCAGGTGGTTCTTGTTAAACCTGAAAGATTTGAGGAGGCGGCAACAATTGCCGACAACCTTAATGAAAAGAGAACTATTGTTTTAAATCTTGAAAGCACAAACCGTGATGTTGCACGCAGGCTTCTCGATTTTTTAAGCGGTGCGGCTTATGCAAGCGACGGTCAAATTAAGCGTGTTGCAAACAGCACATATATTATTACCCCTTATAATGTTGATGTTATGGGCGATTTAATAGATGAGCTTGAAAATAATGGTATGTTTATGTAAGTGATGAAATTAAATACAATTTTGGAGGAAGAATATAATGATTACACCAAGTCAAATTCGTCAAAAGAAGATATCTACCGTTGACGGCGGCGGATATGACAGAAATGAGGTTAATGAGCTTTTACTTGAAATTATAGAGTCTTACGAGGCTGTATACGCTGAGAATAAAGAACTTTATCGCAAAATGGAAATCCTTGCAAACAGAATAGAGGAATACAGAGCGGACGAGGACACTATTAAAAATGCACTTATTGCCGCTCAAAAGACAGCCGATAAGCTTATGAACGACACAAAGCAAAAGGCAGCTCAGTCGCTTGAAGAAAGTGCAAAGACAGCGCAAAAGACTGTTGTTGACGCTAAGGAAAAGGCAGATAAGATTATTTCAAGTGCAAGGGATTATGTTGCTAACCTCACCAATGAAAAGGAAAAGGCAGCAGGCGAAATTGTTGACGAGGCTGAAAAGAAAGCAATCGACGCTGTTGCAGGAGCAAAGGTTGTGGCTCGTGAAGTTCTTGAAAAAGCCAAATCGCTTTCTCATGAACTTATCAGCAAGACAAATGCTGAAAAGGAAAGCCAAAAGGAACTTGTTGAAAAGCTTAATGCTCAGTCTAAGTCATTTAAGGAGAACCTCATTTCTCTTTATGAAAAGCAGCTTGAGGCTATTAAAAATATGAATGAAAATGTGGATATTGCCAAAGCTCAGGCAGACGAGGAAAACATTGAAAATGAATTAAACGATATATATTCTTCCATTGATGAGCTTTCAAAGGCTGATGATGTCGACAAGGTGATTGAAGAGGCCAAAACGGTCGAGATTGAGGAGGAAAAGGCAGCAGATGAAGAAATCGAAAAAGAAACAGATGAGGCTGAAGAAACTTCTGAAGTTCCTGCTGAAAACATTCAAGAATCAGCTCATGACGACGATAAAAATGAACCTGAAGCCGTAGAAAAAAATGAAAGTGCAGAAGAAACTGCGAAAGACATCGAGAATGATGCTGTTGACGAAATTATTGAGGAAATAGAAAGCGGAGATAAAAAGTCAATCGGCACTCTTGATGAGATTGAGGATGAACATTTCGAAGAGCCGGAGGCTTTCTCTGAGGAAGAGGCTAAAGCTGCTGTTGACGCATTTTCAAGCGATGAAATTACTCCGATTGAAGAAGCAAGCGCTATTCCTGAAATCAACGACGAGCCGGAGATTGAGGAAAAGCCACAGCCTTTTGAAAATTACTTTCACGTAAACCGTGAGGACCCTCACAATACAGACGAAACAATTTCTCTTATTCCCGAAGATGATGATGACGAGGACGAAGAGGATAATAAAAAATTTAAAGGATTTTTTAAAAAGAAAAAATAAACCTATCAAGGAGTTAAAATAATGGATTATAATCAAACATTAAATTTACCAAAAACCGATTTTCCTATGCGTGCAGGCTTGCCTAAAAGAGAGCCTGAATTTTTGGCACGCTGGGAAGCAAATGACCAATACAAGAAGCTTATGGACCATAACGACGGCAAGCCGCTTTTTGTTTTGCACGACGGCCCTCCGTATGCTAACGGCGATATCCATATCGGCCATGCTCTTAATAAAACACTTAAGGACTTTATTGTCAGATATAAGAATATGACAGGCTTTAAGTCACCTTATGTTCCGGGTTGGGATACTCACGGTCTTCCGACTGAGCTTGCCGCAAGAAAGAAAGCAGGCATCAGTGCCGAAACTAATATTTCAGACCTTGAACTTCGCAAGATTTGCCGTGATACTGCACTTGGTTTTGTTGATATTCAAAGAGAATCTTTTAAGCGCCTTGGTGTTATCGGTGAATGGGATAATCCTTATATTACCCTTAAAAAGGAATTTGAAGAAGAACAAATCAAGGTGTTTGCAACAATGGCAAACAAGGGCTATATTTACAAGGGATTAAAGCCGGTTTATTGGTGCCCTGATTGTAATACCGCTCTTGCAGAGGCTGAAATTGAATATGCCGAGGACCCTTGCCATTCAATCTATGTTAAGTTTAATGTAACCGATGACCTTGGCAAGCTTACTGCTATGGGCGCTGATTTGAGCAAAACATATTTTGTAATTTGGACAACAACAACTTGGACTCTTCCTGCCAACGTTGCAATTTGCGTAGGCCCTGATTTTGAATATTCACTTATTAAGTCCGGCGACGAATATTATGTAATGGCTACCGACCTTGCCGCATCCGCTATGGAGGCAAAGGGCGTAAGCGATTATGAAACTCTCGGCGTAATTAAAGGCTCAGAGCTTGAATATATGAAAACTCAGCATCCGTTTATCGACCGCACATCTCTTGTTATTGTCGGCGACCACGTTACTCTTGAAAGCGGTACGGGTTGCGTTCACACTGCACCGGGTCACGGTATTGAGGACTTTGTAGTATGTAAAAATTATCCTGAAATTCCTATTATTGTTCCTGTTGACGCTAAGGGCAGGCTCACTGAGGAAGCAGGTATGTTTGCAGGCTTAACAACCGAAGAGGCTAACAAGCCTATTGCACTTCATCTTGAAAAAATCGGTGCTCTTTTTGCACTTAAGAAAATCGAACACCAATATCCGCATTGCTGGAGATGTCATAAGCCTGTTATTTTCAGGGCTACAAGCCAGTGGTTCTGCTCTGTTGATGATTTTAAGGATGACGCTGTTAAGGCTGCGGAGGACGTTAAATGGTTCCCTGAATGGGGTAAGGACCGTTTGCAGTCAATGGTTAAGGAACGTGCTGACTGGTGTATTTCACGTCAGAGAAAATGGGGCGTTCCAATCCCTGTTGTATATTGCCAGGATTGCGGCAAGGAAATCATTGACAACGATATTATGATGAAGGTTTCAAAGATTTTCGGCGAAGAAGGCAGTGATGCTTGGTTTGCTCACGATACAGAATATTTCCTTCCTGAAGGCTTCAAATGTCCTCATTGCGGCAGTGCTAAGGGATTTGATAAAGAAAAGGATATTATGGATGTTTGGTTCGATTCAGGTTCTTCTCACGCTGCAGTTTGCGCAAGGAGAAAATACCTCAAGGTTCCTGCTGATGTATATCTTGAGGGTGCTGACCAATACAGAGGTTGGTTCCAATCATCACTTCTTACTTCTGTTGCAGGCGGCCACGGCGCTCCGTATAAGCAAATTATTACTCACGGCTGGACTGTTGACGGCGAAGGCAAAAAAATGTCTAAGTCACTCGGCAACGGTATTGCTCCGCAGGAAATTATCAGCAAATACGGCGCAGATATTCTTCGTCTTTGGGTTGCAAGTGCCGATTATCATGCAGATATCCGTATCAGTCCTGAGATTTTGAAACAGATTTCAGATAACTACCGTAAGCTTCGTAATACGGCAAGATATTGCCTTTCAAACCTCTATGATTTTGACCCGGATAAAGATATGGTTTCAAATAATGAGCTTGAGGAACTTGATAAGTATGCTCTTATGAAGCTTGACGAGGTTATTAAGATTGCAAGAGATGCATTTGAGGTTTATGATTATCATACAGCAGCTCATTCGCTCCATAATTTCTGCGTAGTTGAAATGAGTAACTTCTACTTTGATGTTCTTAAGGATAGACTTTATACATCTGCTCCGCAGAGCAAGACAAGACGTGCAGCACAAACAGTTCTTTATAAGGTGCTTGATGCTCTTACTCTTGTTCTTACTCCGATTCTTGCATTTACTGCTGATGAAATTTGGCAGTCAATGCCTCATGATAAGAGCAGAAACGGTGAATCGCCGCTCTTTAATGAAATTCCTCAGCCTGATTTTATAGAGGCAGACAGTGATTTCATTGCTAAGTGGGACAGAATTCATGCAGTAAGATTTGACGTTCAAAAGGCGCTTGAACTTGCAAGAAACGAAAAGATTATCGGCAAGCCGCTTGAGGCAAAGGTTTCTCTTTATGCAGACGGTGAGCTTTACGACTTCTTGAAGAGTGTTGAAGCTCAGCTTCCTGAAATCTTTATTACCTCCGGCGTAAGCGTTGAAAAAGGCGAGGGCGAGGTTAAAGGCGACGTTGAGGGCTTGAGCATAACAGTTTCTAAGGCTGACGGTGAAAAGTGCGAACGTTGCTGGAAGTTCTCATATACAGTAGGTCAGGATGCAAACCATCCAACTCTTTGCGCTCATTGTTCGCAAGTAATGAAGGAACTTTCATTATAAATATTTTTAATAGGCACACACCAAAAATGATGTGTGCCTGATTTGCTATAAAACGGAGAGGTTTTGTGAAGTTAAAAAATAAAAAAATATGGTGTACGGTTATGATTGTAATAATTGTTGCCATTGATCAAATAACTAAATATTTTGCAAAAGCCTGTCTTTACGGTAAAGGCGCAAAGCCGTTTATTAAAGGTGTAGTTGAGTTCGTTTATGCTCAAAATACAGGAGTTGCTTTTTCTATGTTTGACGGGGGACGTTGGTTTTTTGTAGCACTGACCGCTGTTGTTCTTCTGTTTTGCATATTATATATGTATAAGGGCAAGGGGCAAAACAACCTTTGGCTTTTTTGGTCACTCGGAGTTATAGTGTCGGGTGCAATAGGCAATTTGATAGACAGAATTTATCTTGGCTACGTAATTGATTTTATTAATCCGACCTTTGTTAATTTTGCAGTGTTTAATATAGCGGATTGCGCAGTAACATTGGGAACGATAAGTCTTATGGCTTACCTTGTTTTTGATATATTTAAAAAGGAGAACAAGGATGAGCCAAAAAATTGATTTATCTGTTTCAAATGAATTTTCAGGCGTCAGGATAGATAAGTTTTTGGCTGAAAACATTGATTTTTTAACAAGAAGTATGATATCAAAGCTTATCGAAAACGGCAATGTGTTCGTGTTTGACAAAATCGCTCAAAAAAGCTATAAATGCAAGGCGGGCGATGAAATCAGCGTGAATGTGCCAAAGCCTCGTGTGCTTGAAACAAAGGCTGAAAATATACCGCTTGATATAGTGTATGAGGACGGCGACCTTTTAGTTGTTAATAAGCCTAAGGGAATGGTTGTTCACCCTGCTCCCGGTAATTATGAAGGCACGCTTGTTAATGCACTTTTATATCATTGCGGCAACAGCTTAAGCGGTATTAACGGTGTAATACGTCCCGGAATAGTTCATAGAATTGATAAGGATACTTCGGGGCTTTTAATAGTAGCAAAAAACGATTTTTCCCATTTGCATCTTGCCAAGCAGATTAAAGAACATTCCTTTTATCGTGCATATCAGGCAGTTGTATACGGAAATATTAAAGAGGATAAGGGAACGGTAAACGAGCCTATCGGCAGAAGTCCTAAGGACAGAAAGCGTATGGCTGTAGTTTACAAAAATTCAAGAAACGCAATCACTCATTATGAAGTTTTGAAGCGTTTCGGAAATTTTACTCATATAAAGTGCATACTCGAAACGGGAAGAACTCATCAAATAAGAGTTCATATGGCTTATCTCGGTCATCCGCTTGCAGGCGACAGCGTTTATGGGCCTAAAAAGGTTATCACCAAGCTTTCAGGTCAATGCCTTCACGCAGGCGAGATTGGCTTTGTTCATCCGAGAACGAATGAATATTTGCACTTTACTTCACCTTTGCCTGATTATTTTACTGATTTTTTGGCAGAGCTTGAAAGGAAACAATAACACCGTGAGGATTTAGGATGGAAAAAACTTTTGAAAATTGGCTTGTGGTATCGGATATCGACGGTACGCTTAATAATAAAATCCGCAAGCTGCCAAAAAGAAATTATGATGCAATTAAAAAATTCACTGATTTAGGCGGTAATTTCACTCTCGCTTCAGGTAGGCTTCAGTCAAGCCTTGAAAGAAATTATAACAGAATAACGCCTAATCAGCCTGCCGTTGTTTTAAACGGTGCAGGGCTTTATGATTATAAGGAAAAGAAAATGCTTTGGCGAAGTACAATCGGAGAAAAAGGACGTGACTTTGTAAAGCTTGTTGAAAAAGAATATAACAAGCTTTTTAAAAGCGTTGATATAGGAATTTATTTTGACGATTATGTTTATATTGTTAAAAACGGACTTTTTGCAAGTGCAACAATGTATTTTGACAAGGCTCATTTTGAAGTGGTTAAATCTATTGACGATGTACCGAAAGACGGCTGGATGAAAGTTATTTTTTGGTCCAATCCATTTACAATTAAGTCGCTTCAAAAATTTATTGACAAAAACGAAAACCCCGACGCTAACTTTATGTCCTCATCTGTTTGCACGATTGAAATGCTTCAAAAAGGCACTCATAAGGGTGTCGGCATTATGAAACTTGCAGATATGCTCGGCATAGAGAAAAGTCATGTTGCGGCAATCGGGGATTATTATAATGACTGGGATATGCTCAAAACAGTCGGGCTTCCCGCCTGTGCAGGTCAAGCTCCCGCACCTATACACAATATTTGTAAATTTGAGGCTTGCCATTGCAACAGGGGCTGTGTTGCCGATTTGCTTGAATATATTATGTCCGGCAAGGCTGAAGAAGATATTAAGAAAGAAAATAATAAAAAGTAGGTAATTTTATGTTGACTATTGGTGCACATTTGAGTGCTTCTAAAGGATATACAGCGATGCTTAAGCAAGCTGTGGAAATAGGCGCTAACACTTTTCAGTTTTTTACACGTAATCCGAGGGGTGGAAGTGCGAAGGCTATTGACGAAAATGACGTGAATGAGTTTTTAAAACTTATGGAAGAAAATGATTTTCCCGTAATTTTGGCTCATGCGCCTTATACGCTTAATCTTTGCTCGGCTAAGCCTGAAACAAGGGAGTTTGCAAGAAACACATTTTTAGATGATTTAAAAAGAATGGAATATACTCCTCATCAGCTTTATAATTTCCATCCGGGTTCTCATACGGGTCAGGGCGCAGAGGTCGGAATTGACCTTATAGCCGAGGCGCTTAATAAGGTGCTTTTTCCTGAAATGACTACCACTGTTTTGCTTGAAACCATGGCAGGCAAGGGAACGGAGATTGGCAGAAGCTTTGAGGAACTTCGTGCAATTATTGATAAGGTGGAGCTTGATGATAAAGTCGGCGTTTGCCTTGATACGTGCCATGTTAATGATGCCGGCTATGACGTAGTTAATAATCTTGACGGCGTTTTGGAGGAATTTGATAAGGTAATCGGTCTTGACAGGCTCAAGGCAATACATCTCAATGATTCTAAAAATCCGCTTGGCGCCCATAAGGACAGGCACGAGAAAATCGGCGAGGGCTATATCGGCAAGGACGCTATGGAAAGAATTATCAATCATCCAAGCCTTAAAAACCTTCCGTTTTATCTTGAAACGCCGAATGATATTGACGGCTATGCTAAAGAAATTGCACTTTTAAGGTCTTTGTATAAAGGATAAGGGAAAGTAAAGAGAGGTAAAATTATGAGTATTGAAAAAAGATTTTTTGGAAAGCTTGACGGCAAGGGTGATGTTGATATTTATAAAATCACTAATAAAAACGGCGCATTTGTTGAGCTTATGACTCTCGGCGCAGGTATTCATTCTATTAATGTACCTGACAGAAACGGCAAGCTCGGCGACGTTGTTTTGGGCTTTGACGATGTTAATAATTATCTTAATCCCGACCTCGGATATCAGGGTCTTGTAGTCGGCAGATATGCTAACAGAATACGTGACGCAAAGTTTTCTATGGACGGTGTGGAGTATAACACTCCTAAAAATCAAGGCACTTGGACTCTCCACGGAGGTGGTCGTTTCAGTTTTAATATTTGGGATGTTAAGGAAACAGGCAACGATTTTGTTGTATTTTCTTTCTTCTCACCCGATATGCAGGACGGATTTCCCGGCAATTTCACAATGAACGTTAAATATACATTCGACGACAGCAATACTCTTAAAATCGAATATTCTGTTTTATCTGATAAAAAGACGGTTGCAAATCCGACAAATCACGCATATTTCAATCTTTCAGCAGACTGTTCAAAAACTGTTGAAGACGAATATTTGCAGGTTAATGCCGATAAATTTACCGAAACCGACGATACCCAGCTTCCCACCGGCGAGTTTGGTTTGGTTGAGGGCACTATGATGGATTTCAGAATATTGCATAAAATCGGTGATAAAATTGATGAGCCTTTCAGGGCGATTATTGAGGGCATAGGCTATGATAATAACTACTGCCTTTATGATAAAAAACTCGGCGAACTTACGCAGGCGGCTGTGCTTTATGATGAAGCATCGGGCAGGCAGATGCAGGTTTATACCGACCTTGTCGGAATTCAGGTTTATTGCGGCGGTTGGCTTGCAAAGGACGGCAATCCGGGGAAGGGCAATTCCAAAGTGACTTTCCGCCGTGGCGTTGCACTTGAAACTCAGTTCTATCCTGATTCTGTTAATCATTCCAATTTCCCGTTTAAGTTTGTTGAGCCAAACGAGGAATTTAAGACAACAACGGAATTTAGATTTTCGGTGAAATAATTTAACGAATATAGTAAAAAGCGGACAGTTCGTTGTGAACTGTCCGCTTTACTATGCTGTTATTAAATATGTTTTAGTATATAGACCTAACTTTAATAACGCCATTGATAGCTGTTATATCGTCAAGCACCTTTTGAGCAGGGGTTTCGTCAACATCAATAATTGAGTAAGCCGTTTCGCCTCTGTTTTTATCCTCAAATGATGCAATATTAATTCCGTCACGGCTGATTGTATCTGTAATTGTTGCAATCATATTCGGCTGATTCTTATGAATAACGGTAATTCTTGAAACACCCGATTTTGCCATTGAAACAGCAGGGAGGTTTACTGAATTTTTAATGTTTCCGTTTTCAAGGTAATCAATAAGCTCATCAGCACCCATTGAAGCGCAATTTTCTTCGCTTTCAGGAGTGCTTGCGCCAAGGTGAGGCATTGCGATAACTCCGTCAATGCCGATAATATCAGCTGATGGGAAATCCGTAACATAAGCCGCCATTTTTCCTTCTTCAAGAGCATCAACTATTGCCTGCGAATCAGCAAGGTCACCACGTGCAAAGTTGAGAACCCTGACTGTGTTTTTCATTTTATCAATAGACTCTGTGCAAATCATTTTTCTTGTATCGTCTGTAAGCGGTACGTGAAGGGTGATATAATCAGCGACAGGGAAAATTGCGTCAAGATTGTTGTTGACTGTTATCCCTGCTTTAAGAGTAACACCTGCCGGCAAGAACGGGTCATAACCGATAACATTCATACCAAGGTCAACTGCGGCTTCGGCAACAAGGCGACCGATAGCTCCAAGACCGATTACTGCAAGCGTTTTACCCTTGATTTCAGGACCTGCAAATGCGCTCTTGCCCTTTTCGACTGTTTTGCCTACGTTGTCACCCTCGTCTTTAATTGTTTTGCACCAATCAATAGCTTTAGTTACCTTACGGCTTGAAAGGAGTAAACCGCAAATTACAAGCTCCTTAACGGCGTTTGCATTAGCACCCGGAGTGTTAAATACTGCAATGCCGAGGTCTGTGCATTTTGGAATAGGAATGTTGTTTACGCCTGCGCCTGCTCTTGCGATTGCGAGAAGTGATGATGGCATTTCCATATCGTGCATAGCCGCACTTCTTACCATAATTGCGTCAGGTGACTGCGCACTGTCGTCAATTGTGTATTTAGCCTCGTCAAATTTTGATAAACCTACATTTGATATTTTATTGAGAGTTTTAACAGTAAACATTATTTGTTTTCCTCCTCAAACTTAGCCATAAATTCAACAAGCTTTTCAACACCTTCAATAGGCATTGCGTTATAGATAGAAGCTCTCATACCGCCGACTGTTCTGTGACCCTTAAGGTTTACAAATCCGTTTTGCTCAGCTTCTGAAATAAATTTCTTTTCAAGCTCGTCGTCGCCGATAACAAAAGGTACATTCATAAGCGAACGGTCCTCGGCAACAACAGTGCCTTTGAATAATTTAGAATTGTCAAGGAAATTGTAAAGAATAGCGGCTTTCTTTTCGTTTCTTTCTTTCATCTTTTCAAGACCGCCGATATCGTTTTTAATCCATTCAAGAACAAGCTTGCAAATATAAATAGTCCAACAAGGTGGGGTATTATAAAGTGAATCTGCGTCAGCCTGAATTTTGTAGTTCATCATAACAGGGGTGATATCCCTTGCATTTCCTAAAAGGTCCTCACGAATAATTGCAACAACAAGACCTGCCGGAGCAACGTTCTTTTGAGCGCCGAAATAAACCATACCGAACTTGCTGATATCAAGCGGCTCGGAAAGTGCACATGAAGATACGTCTGCAATAAGCACCTTGTCGCCTACAGGAGGAAGCTCTTTGTAAACAGTACCGTAAATAGTATTGTTCATACAAATATATACATAGTCTGCATCCTCACGGAAATCTTCAGGCTTAGTCTTTGGAATGTATGTAAATGTTTTGTCTGCAGATGAAGCTGCGGCAACAACGTCACCGTATTTTTGAGCCTCTGCAAATGCTTTTTTAGCCCACTGACCTGTGATAATATAATCAGCCTTGCCGCTGCCATTCATAAAGTTAAGCGGAATAGCCGAAAATTGAGCAGATGCACCGCCCTGAAGGAATAATACCTTGTAATTGTCAGGCACATTGTAAAGCTCACGCATAAGAGCCTCTGCGTCCTTAATAATCTTGTCAAATACTTTTGAGCGGTGGCTCATCTCCATAACAGACTGACCGCAGCCCTGATAATCGAGCATCTCGTCTGCCGCTTGCTTTAACACCTTTTCGGGAAGTGTTGACGGACCCGCACTGAAATTGTAAACTCTTGCCATAGTTGGTTTCCTCTCTTATATAAAAAAATTTGATTTCTTTTAAAATCTGTATCACCTATTATACTATTGTTTAACTTTTTGTCAATGATTGATTTGAAAATTTGTGATAATATACAACAGATTGATAATAAAATAACAATATTGTTAAACATTGCGTAAATATCAGATAAAAATCGCAATAAATATGACAATTTAATGCGTTTGTATATATCTATGTTTTTTATATATATCCTTATTGAAAAAATATATGAACTATGATAAAATACATTTGTATAGTTGTATAGTTTTTCAGCGTAATCAGCCATACTGTTATGCTTGAGGCAAAATAATGCAACAAAAGGGGTAAAATTTATGAAAAAATCGGAGGTATATCTTCCGTCTAATGACGGCAAAAATCAACTTCATACTGTAATTTGGGAGCCTGATACGGAATATCCGAGGGCAATTTTGCAAATTGTTCACGGAATGTGCGAATATGTTGACAGGTATGACGATTTCGCAAATTATTTAACTCAAAACGGCTTTGCGGTTATAGGCAACGACCATTTGGGCCACGGCAAAAGCGTTAAAAGAAATGATGATTTAGGCTTTTTTGCGTCAAATGACGGTGACAAAATTGTTATCGAGGATTTGCACAACGTTATGCTTTTTGCCAAGGATAAGTGGCTCGGCGTACCGCTTTTTATGCTCGGTCACAGTATGGGCTCGTTTTTCACAAGGGTGTTTTTGACTAAATACAGCGTTGAGCTTGATGGCGCAGTTATTATGGGCACGGGCTTTATTCCGGACTCTGCCGCTAAAATAGGTATGATGCTTTCGTCACTAATATGCAAGACTAAGGGCGAAAGATACAAAAGCAAGCTTCTTGAAAGCTTGACCTTAGGCTCAAATAATAAAGCGTTTGCGCCTAACAGAACTCCTGACGATTGGCTTTCAAGGGACGAAAAGGCAGTTGACAAATATGTAAACGATAAGCTTTGCGGCTTTACCTTTACGGCAAAGGCTTATAATGATTTCTTTAAAATTATCCATTCAATTGCAATCAATAAAAATTGCGAGGGTATTTCCAAAGAACTGCCTGTTTTGATTACGTCGGGAGAGGTTGACCCTGTCGGCGGAAAAAAAGCTTGCGAGAAGCTTTTGTTTAAATACGAGTCGGCTAAAATTACGGATACAAGCATTAGGCTTTATCCCAATGACCGCCACGAAATACTCAACGAGCTTGACAAAGAGGAAGTATATAAAGACATTGCTGACTGGTTAATAAGTAAAATATAATTATTGTTAAATTTACTCTTGACTTTTTATTATACTTATTATATAATCTTTACACCGCATATTATGGGCAGGCAAGAGATACGCAGTATCCGCCTATTATAGCGAGACTTGAAAAGGAGATAAAAAGACTATGTACGCTGTTATTGTTACAGGCGGTAAGCAGTACAAGGTTGCTGAAGGCGATGTTCTTTATATCGAAAAGCTTGATGCTCAGGCTGAAGAGAATGTAACATTCGACACAGTTCTTGCAATCGGTGCAGACGACAGCTTTAAGGCTGGTAAGGATTGCGCTAAGGCTACTGTTGACGCTAAGGTTCTTAAGAATGGCAAGGGTAAGAAGATTACTGTATTTACTTACAAGCCAAAGAAGGACGAAAAACGCAAGAAGGGTCATCGTCAGCCATACACAAAGGTTGAGATCACCAAGATTAATGCGTAATGATTAATGTTGAATTTTTCAGCGGAATTAACGGTTTGTGCGGCTTTGAAGCAACGGGGCATTCAATGAGTGCCGATTCGGGAGAAGACATTATTTGTGCTTTTGTTTCGAGTGCTTGCTTAATGGCAGCAAATACCGTGACTGAAATTATCGGTCTTGATTGCGACGCTCAGTCGGATGACGGATATTTAAAATTGATGATTCTCGAAAATTCCGCAAAAGCTCAGGATGTGCTTAAGGGTTTAAGGCTTCATTTAACTGAACTTGCCAAGCAGTATCCTGAAAACATAAAAGTGATTTATCGGAGGTGTAATAATGCTTAAATTAGATTTACAGCTTTTCGCTCATAAGAAAGGTATGGGTTCTACAAAGAACGGCAGAGATTCAGAGTCTAAGCGTCTTGGCGCTAAGAGAGCTGACGGCCAGTTTGTTCTTGCAGGCAATATCCTTTACCGTCAGAGAGGAACACACATTCATCCGGGCAACAACGTTGGTATCGGCAAGGACGACACTCTTTTCGCTCTTGTTGACGGCACCGTTAAGTTTGAAAGAATGGGTAAGGACAGAAAGATGGTTTCTGTTTATCCTGTTGAGCAGTAATTTAAGATTTATGAAAAATTATCCCACGGAATATTCCGTGGGATTTTTTATTGTTCTTATTTAGTTACATATATTTTATTTTCAAAAAATTATGCCTTCCCAAAAGGGAAGGCATAGAATTTAAAAAGATTACATCATTTGGGCAAGGTTGTCTGAAAATTCTGTTGGATTTTCAAGGTCGAGCCCTGCAATAAGTCTTGCTGATGAATAAAGAAGATTTGTATATTTCTTAAGTGTATCGTCATCTACACTCTTAAGCTTTTCAACAATTGGATGGTCTGCATTAACCTCAAGCACAAGCTGAGCCTTAACACCTTGATTAGCGCCGGGCATAGAATTAAGCACCTTTTCCATTTCAAGCGAAACATAGCCTTCTGCTGAAAGGCAAACAGGGTGTGAGCCGAGTTTATTTGTAAGCTTAACTGCTGTTACCTTGCCGTCAAGTGCTTCTTTCATTTTATCAAGAAGCCCCTTAGCATCCTCGTTTTTCTTTGTCATTGCTTCTTTTTCGGCATCGGTACTTAAATCAAGGTCGTCCTTGCAAACGTTTACAAAGTGCTTGCCGTCGTATTCCATAAGCATTTGAATTGCAAATTCATCAACTTCGTCGGTGAAATATAGTACCTCATAGCCCTTTGCCTTAACAGCCTCAACCTGAGGAAGAAGCACAATCTTTTGTTCATTTTCACCGCAAGCATAGTAAATGTCATTTTGCGACTCTGCCATTCTGCCGACGTATTCCTTAAGAGTTGTCGGCTTTTCGTCAGCCGAGGTTTCAAACAAAAGTAAGTCCTTAAGACCGTCTTTTTCCATACCGTAGTTAGCATAAACACCGTATTTTAACTGCAAGCCAAAAGTTTTGAAGAATTTTTCATATTTTTCTCTGTCATTTTTGAGCATTTTTGTAAGCTCATTTTTAATTTTCTTGTCAATTGCTTTAGCAATAATTTTAAGCTGATGGTCGTGCTGCAACATTTCACGGCTGATATTAAGGCTCAAATCTGCACTGTCTACAAGACCTTTTACAAAGCTGAAATAATCGGGCAAAAGGTCGGCACACTTATCCATAATAAGAACACCGTTTGAATAAAGCTGTAAGCCTTTTTCATATTCCTTTGAATAGAAATCGTAAGGCGGATTTTCCGGAATGTAAAGAAGTGCGTCAAATGTAGCCTGACCCTCTGTTTTTGTGTGAATTACGTGCAGAGGATTGTTGTAATCCATAAACTTTTGCTTGTAAAATTCGTTGTATTCCTCCGGCTTGATTTCGCTCTTATTCTTTCTCCAAAGCGGAACCATAGAATTAAGCGTTTCTTCGCTTACTTCTGTAATGTATTCACCCTCTTTGTCAGGGTCGGGAACCTGATGGCTCATTTCCATAACGATAGGATAGCGAATGTAGTCGGAATACTTCTTTACAAGTTCATCAATTGTATATTGCTCAAGGTATTTTGAGTAGTCCTCGTTTTCCGTGTCCTCTTTAACGTAAAGAGTAATTTCACTTCCAGCGTTTTCCTTTTCACATTCTTCAATTGTATATCCGTCGGCACCCGTTGAAACCCACTTGTGAGCGACGTTTTCGCCGAATGCTTTTGAAATAACCTCTACCTTATCAGCAACCATAAATGAAGAATAGAAGCCTACGCCGAATTGACCGATAACCGAAATATCATCCGTCTTTTCGTTGTCTGCATTTTCTTTTTTGAAATTGAATGAGCCGCTCTTTGCGATTGTGCCGAGATTGTTTTCAAGCTCTTCGCCGGTCATACCGATGCCGTTATCGCTGATTTTAATAGTTCTGTTTTCCTTGTCAAGGTCAATATGGATTTTGAAATCTTCTCTTGCAAGCTTAACGCTGTCATCTGTAAGAGATTTGAAATATAGCTTATCTATAGCGTCGCTTGCATTGGAAATAAGCTCACGTAAAAATATTTCCTTGTGAGTGTAAATTGAATTAATCATCATATCAAGCAGCTTTTTGGACTCTGCTTTGAATTGCTTTTTCCTCATATATATCACCCTTTGAATATTAATTAGCACTCACAGTACCTGAGTGCTAATTAATATTATAGACCATTTTCTTTTATTGTCAATAGGTGTAATAAAATTTTTATAAAAAACAGAGCCGCAAAAATTACGGCTCTGAAAATTCAATTATTATTTGGTTTTTACGGTTTTTACTTTGGACCATGAGGAATAAACCTTGATTGTTTTTCCTTTATATTTTACGTTTTTATATGTGCGAATGCGAACATAATATTTTTTCTTGGCTTTGAGCTTTTTAACAGTGGTTTTTGTGGTTTTCTGCTTAGAAATTGTAACTGTCTTTTTATTCTTTTTAAACTTCTTATCGGTTGCAAGCTGAATTTGGTATCCCTTGATTGTTTTTACTTTTTTCCACCTTACCGTTATTGCTTTTTTGCCCTTTGAAAGTTTTGAAATTGAAGCCTTTTTATACTTTTTGTCAACCCAATTTCCGGATACCTTTTTTGCATTTTTTGTTGGCTTTGAAGTCTTTTTTGCCTTTGTTGTAGTCGGTTTTGTGGTTGGCTGCGTTGATGAAGTTGCCGACGGCTGCGCAGCCTGTGTTGTAGGAGCAGTAGTTGTTGTGGTAGTAGTTGTATAATTAGGATTTTTCACCTTGTGGCAAACCGTGCAAAATTCCTCATTATTGTCAAATACGTGATTATCGGTTTTTGCAAGTTCTTTTGTTTCCAAAGTTCTTTTGCAGATATCGCAAACAGTAGATAAAACACCTGTTTCGGCGCAAGTCGGCTCTTTGGTTATTATTTGAATTTCAGTACACATACGAAGTTTTGGGGCTTCCTTATACTGTTGATCTTTTGTTGCCGCAGATATGCTCGGTTTCCAAGTAGGCTCAAAGTGCGCATTTTCAATGTTACTGTCAGGATAAGCATTAAACGAAAAATTCGGAGCTTTTGCGCTTATTTCTTGAGCAGTTTCTCCGTCTAATGCATAAATTATTTTTGAAACGCTGTTATCTCTTTTTAAAAATGTAATAGTGTAAATATATTTAAACGGGTATTTATGATTTAAAGCCCATTCCTGAGTTTTCGATTTATCAAAACCGTAAAAAGTAACATCATTTTTTCCGATAGGCAAAATTCCCTGTGCACTGATTTGACACGTTTGGTCATAAATAATTACACTTTGCAATTTATCAGCCTTGCTGAAAGCGTAGCTTTGAATTTCATCAATTCCGACATTTACAATAACTTTTGTGATTTTGTCGCCAATGTTTCCGTAATCGTAAGACGAAGCGCTGACAGTGCCTTTACCGGTAAAGGTGAGCGTTCCGGTTGCCTCGTCAAAGCTTGATTTAACGCTTTGTTCCGCCCTTGCCGTGATGTTAAGCCCGGCACTCATAGTAAGAAGCATAACAAGGGATAAAAAGATTGATAATGCCTTTTTCACATAAACCACCCTTTATAATAAGTATATATTAATTATAACAAATAAAATAGTATTAATCAATATACATTTAATGTAAAAAATTAAATGTGATATTATAAATATTAATAGGTTGCGAGAAAGTGAGATAAATCACGTTTTCTTGTGAGTGGAGCTGTACATGTGTACTGCCCACTCGCAAAAAACGGGAAGCGCCAAAAAGGTCAAGGACTCGATGTCCTTGACCTTTTTCCAATCCCTACGAGTGCAACAAGTTGCACCCACCTCTCTTTACAAGGGAGGCAAAGAGGTTTATTCATTTTACTTGGCGTGGTTTAGCCGCTTTATCACAGCCTATTTTTTTCTGCTTTCTGCTTTAAGTCTAAGCGACTTGTCAAGAATGGTCTTTCTCAAACGGATTGACTTAGGAGTCACCTCCAAAAGCTCATCGTCAGCCAAAAATTCCATACTCTGCTCAAGTGAAAGGGTAGTAGGCGGAACAAGCTTTAATGCCTCGTCAGAGCCGCTTGCACGTGTATTTGTAACATGCTTTTTCTTGCATACGTTGCAAACGATGTCCCCGTCCTTAGCGCACTCACCGACAATCATACCCTCATATACTTCAACACCCGGACCTACAAAAAGACGTCCACGATCCTGAGTGTTCCAAAGGCCGTAGCCTGTCGTAGTTCCTGTTTCGTGAACAACGATTGAGCCTCGATCTCTTGTTTCAATATCGCCCTTGAATTCCTCATATCCGGCGAAAAGCTGGTTCATAATGCCGTTGCCGTTTGTATCGGTCAAAAATTCCGAACGGTAGCCGATAAGACCTCTTGACGGAATTTTAATTTCAAGGTGGGTCATACCTGTTGAACGGGTATCCATATTCTCAATTTCGCCCTTACGTGAGCAAAGCTTTTGCATAACGTTGCCGACGTATTCCTCAGGCACTTCGATAATAGCAAGCTCCATAGGCTCAAGCGTTCTGCCGTTTTCGTCCTTTTTAAGGATAACCTGCGGACGTGAAACCTGAAATTCGTAATTTTCTCTTCTCATAGTTTCAATAAGGATTGAAAGATGAAGCTCACCTCTGCCCGATACCTTGAAAGTATCCATAGAGTCTGTTTCCTCAACTCTCATTGATACGTTCGTTTCAACTTCTTTGAAAAGTCTGTCACGAAGGTTACGGGAAGTTACATATTTGCCCTCCTTGCCTGCGAAAGGAGAATCGTTTACCATAAAGTTCATAGAAATTGTAGGCTCGTCAATTTTAACGAAAGGAAGCGGCTCAATGCAGTTAGGGTCGCATGCCGTTTCGCCGATATTGAGGTCGGCAATACCTGCCACACAAACTATATCGCCAAATTCGGCATCGTCGCAGTCAACTCTTTTAAGACCTTCAAATTGATAAATTTTAGAGAATTTAACGTTTTCCTGAGTGCCGTCCTGCCTGCAAAGAACATAAGGAGTGTTTACCTTAATTGTACCTCTCTCAACTCTGCCGACGCCGATTCTGCCAACATAATCGTCATATTCAAGAGATGAGAAAAGGATTTGAGCAGGGCCGTTTGGGTCACCTGTCGGGGATGGTATGTATTTAAGAATAGCGTCAAGAAGCGGTCTCATATCGCCCTCTCTTACGTTAGGGTCAAGGCTTGAATAACCGTCTCTTGCAGAAGCGAAAACAACAGGGAAATCAATTTGGTCATCATCTGCACCAAGCTCTATAAAGAGGTCAAGCACCTCGTCAATAACCTCCTGCGGTCTTGCACCGTCACGGTCAATTTTGTTTACAACTACAAGCGGGGTTTTCTTAAGGCCTAAAGCCTTTTTAAGAACGAAACGTGTCTGCGGCATACAACCCTCAAATGCGTCAACAACAAGAATTACGCCGTCAACCATTGTAAGTATACGCTCAACCTCGCCGCCGAAATCAGCGTGGCCCGGAGTATCAACAATGTTGATTTTTGTATCTTTATAGTGGATAGAAGTGTTTTTTGAAAGAATTGTAATTCCACGCTCTTTTTCAAGGTCGTTGGAGTCCATAACTCTTTCCTGCACCGCCTCGTTATCACGGAAAATACCGCTTTGATGGAGCATTTCATCAACAAGGGTAGTCTTGCCGTGGTCAACGTGGGCAATGATAGCAATGTTTTTTATGTCTTTTCTTGTACTCAATTAAATCACCTTATTTCAAATTCTGCGTTATTTTGTAATTTTAAAGCTGTCACGCAGTGCAACCGTTCTGTTAAATACAGGCTTTTCGTCTGTTGAATCCTTATCCTTGCAGAAATATCCGTTTCTCATAAACTGATACTTAGCGCCGACTTCGCAATTGCCAAGTGCTTTTTCAACATAGCCGCTTACAACTTTTAATGAGTCGGGGTTAAGGTTATCTTCAAATGAGCTTACGCCTTCCTCGTCGCTTGGGTTTGCAACGTTGAAAAGTCTTTCATAAAGTCTTACCTCGCAAGGTACATTTTCCTTAGCCGATACCCAATGTATTGTGCCTTTAACTTTTCTGCCGTCAGGGGAGTTACCGCCAAAGGTTTCAGGGTCGTAGGTTGCGTGAACACAGCAAACCTCGCCGTTTTCGTCAAGGTCGTATCCTGTGCAAGTTACGTAATAAGCCTTGTAAAGTCTGACTTCGTTGCCGACAAAAAGACGTCTGTATTTCTTAATAGGCTCAACCATAAAGTCGTTTTTCTCAATCCAAAGCTCTTTGGTAAACGGAATCTTTCTTGTGCCGTATTCAGGGTGGTCAGGGTGATATTCGCACTCAATTTCCTCAACCTTGTCCTCAGGAAAATTATCAATAACAAGCTTAACAGGATCAATAACAGCCATAGCTCTCGGTGAGTTAGTACCGAGATTATCTCTTACGCAAGCCTCAAGAAGCGCAAAATCAATAACGCTGTATGCCTTTGACACACCTATTCTTTCGCAAAAATCACGAATAGCGGCAGCAGGATATCCTCTTCTTCTCATACCGCTGATTGTTGCCATTCTTGGGTCGTCCCAGCCGGAAACAATATTGTCCTGAACAAGCTTTAAGCACTTTCTCTTTGAGGTGAGTGTGTAGTTAAGATTCATTCTTGCAAATTCAATCTGCCTTGGCTTTTCACCCTCAATAAGTTCGTCTACAAACCAATTGTAAAGCGGTCTGTGATTTTCAAATTCAAGTGAACAAAGTGAATGGGTAACACCCTCATAGGCGTCTGAAAGCGGGTGCGCAAAGTCATACATAGGATATACGCACCATTTGTCGCCTGTTCTGTGGTGGTGAGCATACATAATTCTGTAAATAATAGGGTCACGCATATTGAGATTAGGAGATGCCATATCGATTTTTGCCCTAAGCACCATTTTGCCCTCTTCAAATTCACCCTTTGTCATCCTGTCAAACAGGTCAAGGTTTTCATCAATGCTTCTGTCACGGTAAGGTGAATTTTTACCCGGCTCGGTAAGCGTGCCTCTGTATTCTCTCATCTGCTCAGGTGAAAGCTCACAAACGTAAGCCTTGCCCTTTTTGATAAGCTTGATTGCACATTCATATAAGAAATCAAAATAATCCGACGCATAGTAGAGATTGTCCCAATCAAAGCCGAGCCATTTGATATCCTCTTTTATGGCATCAACATATTCAGTGTCCTCTTTAATCGGATTTGTATCGTCAAGTCGGAGATTGCATTTGCCTTTGTATTTTTCTTTTACGCCGAAATTGATGCAAATTGCCTTAGCATGACCGATATGAAGATATCCGTTTGGCTCAGGAGGAAAACGTGTTTGAATTTTTGAATATTTGCCTTCGGCTAAATCCTCGTCAATAAAATCATGAATGAAATTTGACGGTGCTTTTACTTCTTCGTTCTTTTCTGCTTCTGCCATTATTTATTCTCCTTGTAATATTCAAGTGCTTTTGTAAGTCTTTCTTTAACTCTCTTTTCGCCTAAAAGAGCGGTGATAGAGAAAAGGTCAGGAGTGTTGGTTCTGCCTGTTAAAGCAACACGTATAATTGTTGATACGTCACCAACGTGACCTTTGAAATTGTCAGGATTTTGCTTGTATTCCTTAACGTTGGGAGTGCAGCCGCACGGCTCGCAAATTGATTTAATCCTTGAAAACCAAGCGTCTTTATCATCGTTTAAATTAACTTCATCAATGTATTTTTCAAGAACGTTCTTTGCAAGTTCATTTGTTGCATTGCCGCAAAGTTCATAGCAAGGGGTAAACGTTTCATCATACATATAGCTGATATAATCCGGAATATCAGACCATTTTGCAAGGTCTTTTCTCGGCTTCTTGTTTTCTCGGTCGATATTAAGAATATCCTTTGCATATTGCTCGTCCTTGGCATAAAGAACTGCAAGCTTTTCGTCATATTCCTTTGCCCAAGCATTTGATAATTCAAATACTTCTTCGGCGCTCATTTTGCTTATAACGTTTTTGGAAATATCGGTAAGCTTAACAAAGTCAAACAATGCGCCCGACGCACTCATCTTTTTAAGATTGAACGGAAAATCATAAATGCTTGCGTTTTGATTTGCCCTTCTCCAATCCTCAAAGTTAGAGTTCAAAATTGTCATCATATATTCGTTTACCGAAGCGGCAGGGTAGCCAACCTCAGAATAATACGAAACAGCAGCCTCAGGGTCTTTTCTTTTCGAAAGCTTGCGCTTACCGCCGTTTTCCTCCTTCATAATCGGAGCAACGTGGGCATATTTAACAGGCTTGAAGCCAAGTACCTTAAAAAGCTGAAGGTGAAGAGGAACGGAGGCAATCCATTCGTCGCCTCTTGTTACGTGTGTTGTCCTCATCAAATGGTCGTCAATTGCATGAGCAAAGTGATATGTCGGAATGCCGTCTGTTTTAAGAAGAACAACGTCAATAACATTTTCAGGCATTTCAATTTTGCCCTTGATCATATCGTCAAAATAACATTTTTTTTCGATATCACCCGGCGATTTTAATCTTAAAGTCCACGGCATACCGTTTTCAATGTTTTGCTTTATTTGCTCAAATGAAAGGTCACGGCACTTTGCATATTTGCCCCAATAACCCTTTATGTCATCATTGCCTTGCTGTTGCCTGATTTCGTCAATCTCCTCGGCAGTGCAAAAGCACGGATACGCAAGCCCTTGTTTAACAAGGCTTTTTGCATACGTTTGGTAAATTTCTTTTCTTGCGCTTTGGTAATAAGGTCCGTAATCGCCGATTTCATTTTCTTCGCCGATAACGCCTTCGTTAGCCTCAACTCCATAAACCTCAAGACCTTTGAGCATAGCGTCAACAGCACCGTCAACTTTTCTTTTTTGGTCTGTATCCTCAACTCTTACAAAAAATACTCCGCCTGTGTTCTTAGCTGTAAGATAAGAAGCGAAGCAGGTGTAAAGATTTCCGAAATGGAGATATCCGGTAGGACTTGGTGCAAATCTTGTTACTCTTGCGCCCTCTTTAAGCTGCCTTGGCGGATATTTTTCCTCATAGTATTCAGGTGTTTTGTCTATGCTTGGAAAAAGCAAATCAGCAAGTTCGTCAAAATTCATCATTTTCTCACCCTTATGTATAAAATTCCAATTTAAAATTACATAATATTATTACATAAAATCTATAAATATTCAATATTAAATTATATATTTTTTATTATTTAGAATATTATTATTGAAAATAGACAGATTATGTGATAAATTAAACTATAATCTATATATTATTTTAGATTTTGGGGTTTTAAAATGGGTAAAAGAATAGCACTTTGGGATAATCTTAAGTTATTTTTGATTTTTTTGGTTGTGCTTGGGCATCTTTCGTTTGATTATTTTGATTCAAGCCAAATGTTTCGCACAATTTCAATGGTTATTTATACCTTCCACATGCCGGCATTTGTATTTATAAGCGGGCTTTTTTGTAAAAGGAGCGTTAACGGCGATTCTCCGCCGATTAAGCGTTTTTTCTCTTTTATGATGCTCTATTTATTTTCAAGAATACTTAACTACATACCTAATATCATCTTCGGCGTGCACTCGTTTTTTGACGTGCTTTCCGCAAAGGACGAGCCGTGGTATATGATGGCAATGGCGCTTTGGTATATGGTTGCATGGGCAGTAAGAAAGATTGATTCAAAATATATATTTATTACAAGTATAGTATTCGGATGTTTTATCGGATATATGAAAGGCAATACCGATTTTCTTTGCATTATGAGAGTGATAACGTTCTTCCCGTTCTTCTATGCTGGTTGTGTGCTTGATTTGGATAAGGTCAATAAGGTTACGTCAACTAAGTCAGCAAGGATATTTTCAGCAATATATTTTTTCGCTTTTGTACTCATAATTACGCTTACTGTTGACTACTCGCAGGAGCTTTTCCCGCTTTTAAGCGGACGAAGAAGATATTTTGCGCTTGATGACAGCCTTGCCGATTTCGGTTGCCTTTTGCGTCTTGCATATTATGTTGTGGTCGGGCTGTTAATATTCTCTATTGTGTCCCTTTGTCCACGCAAAAAACTCAGAATTACTTCCGGCGGTAGGAAAACGCTTCAAATTTATATTTATCACCGTCCGATTTTATATATAATGGAAAATGCAGGTCTTTTTTATCTTATTCATCAAATTGGTGAAGGCTGGGAATGGGTAGCAATTATCCTTATCTTTGCGCTTACGGCACTTTTGTGTTTTGATTTTTGGCAAAAGCCGATTGATTTTATTATGAATCCAAAATTAAAGGAGAAAGAAAATGCAATTACCAAATGACCCTGTTATGCTTATGAGTGTTATTAATCTTAAGCTTCGTGATTTTTACTCAAACCTTGATGCTTTGTGTGAAGATATGAATGTTGATAAAGGTGAACTTTCAGAAAAGCTTTCCTCGGCAGGCTTTGAATATGACGAAGAGCATAATCAATTTATATAATATCTATGTATAATTTATTATTTCAGCCACAGTTTTTTACTGCGGCTGAATTTTTTTGCAAAAAAGTATTGACTTTTTGAAAAATATATGTATAATATAAATTGTAATCGATACAAAATAACATTCGTTACAAATTAGTACGAAAGGAAGTGAGCGAATGCAGACTAAGGAAATAACAGAGCTTTTCAAGCAAAAGGGTATCAAGGCAACGGCGCAAAGAATTGCTGTTTATAAATATCTTTATGAAAATAGGATTCACCCCGATGTTGATACCGTTTATAAAAATATGGTTAAGGATAATCCTTCTTTTTCAAAAACTACTGTTTATAACTGCTTGCAGGCGCTTACCGACAGCGGGCTGATTATTCCGGTTGTTATTGAGAGTGAAAAAATCAGATATGATGCCAATCCTAATTTTCATTCGCATTTTAAATGCAGATGCTGCGGAGGAATATTTGATTTCACTTGCAAAATCAGCAATGTTGAGGGCATTGACGGTTTTGATATCGAGCGCAGAGATGTATATTACAGCGGAATTTGCAAAGGCTGTAAAGGAAAAACAAAAAACTAAAAAAATTTTAATTTAAAGGAGTAATTTATTATGGCTAAGAAGTATTATTGTCCGGTATGCGGATACGAAAGTGACGAACCTATCGATGTTTGCCCTGTTTGCGGTGCAAAGATGGCAGTAAGAGAAGAGGGTGAAACCTCTTGGGCTGCAGAGCATAAGGTAGGCATTATCGACGGCGTCAGCGAAGAAATCGTAAACGGCCTTCGTGAAAATTTCCAGGGCGAGTGCACCGAGGTTGGTATGTATCTTGCAATGGCAAGAGTAGCTCACAGAGAGGGCTATCCTGAAATCGGTCTTTATTGGGAAAAGGCTGCTTATGAAGAAGCAGAACACGCTGCAAAATTTGCTGAAATGCTCGGTGAAGTTGTAACAGATTCAACTAAGAAAAATCTTGAAATGAGAGCTGCTGCAGAAAACGGAGCAACACTCGGTAAAACTCAGCTTGCAAAACTTGCTAAGGAGCAGGGTCTTGACGCAATCCACGACACTGTTCATGAGATGGCAAGAGATGAAGCAAGACACGGCAAGGCATTTGAGGGACTTCTTAAGAGATATTTTGCATAAATTTTAAATAAGAATTTGAAAAGGCGGATTTTATCCGTCTTTTCTTTTATAAAGAATGGCAGTTTACGACTTGGAATAATAAACAGTTGTCTAATATACGGCAGTTAATCTTATAAAAACAACAAAATGTTTGACAAATTGATTAATTTGTATTATTATTGCTGTACTAAATAACTAACGAGGCGAATAAGATGGAAACTGTGTTTACAAATGCAGATTTTATTTCACTTGACGAACATAATAATACATATTCCGTTATGGTTGTAAAAGGCAAGAATATTGTTTATATGGGTTACAGTGTACCGCTTGCTTACGATGATGCAAAAATTGTTGATTTGGGCGGCAGAGCTGTTCTTCCTTTGGTGAATGATAAAATGTGCTTGACCTATAGGAATAATGCAGAGTGTACTAAACTTGAAGCAGGGCAGTCGGCAGACTTTGCCGTTGTTGATAAAAATATACTTAAGGATAACCAAGATTTAAAGGTGATAAGTGTATATATCCACGGTAAGAAAAAAGACTGATATAAATGAAAAATTCCGTTTGAGATTTTCAAACGGAATTTTTTTAATTCACTTTATTTTTTAACTCTCTGCCATTGATTATATTTTGCGTGTTTTCAAGAATGTTTTTATAAATTCTTTCAACCGTTAAATGTGTAATTCCTGCGATATGAGGTGTTAAAATCAGTTTATCCTTAAGTTTTAAATCAAGCAAAGGATTGTCTTTTTCAAGCGGTTCGGGAGTGAAGACATCAAGCCCGGCACCTGCGATTTCGCCTTTTAACAGGGCGTTTTTAAGAGCGTTATTATCCACCAAATCCCCACGTGACGTATTTATTAAAAATGCGTCGTTTTTCATTTTTGAAAGGAAATTATCATCAACTGTATTTATTGTGTCCGGTGTTACCGCAACGTGGAGAGATACTATATCGCTTTCGCTTAAAAGCTTGTCAAGGCTTACATATTGAACGTTTAACTTCTCTTCAAGGTTTTTATATCTTGTGCGGTTTGTATAAATAACTTTAGCCCCTAAGGCATTGCAAAATTCAGCCGTTTTTCTTGCAATATCGCCAAATCCGATTAAGCCGACGGTACATTCGCTAAGTTCTTTTTTTACACCAAAAGAAGCTTTTTTAAACTCAATTTGCCTGCCGTTATATATTTCGTCAACACCCTTTGAAAAATTCCTTAAGCAGCCGAGCATAAGAAACAGCGCAACCTCGCTTACCCCTGTATCGTTTACACCCTTGTTGTTGCAAACAGGTATGCCTTTTTTTGTGGCATATTCAACGTCAATACCCTGATATCCTACACCTTCGCTCATAATAAGCTTTAAATTCGGCATTGAGTCAATAAGCATTTTGTCAAGCGTGCCCATAGCGTCGATAAAAAGTAAATCCGTATCAAATCCGTCTGATAAAAGTCTGTCACTTTCGTTTAATTTAAAAAATTTAACATTATGTTTTTTTATTTCAGGTATGCAGTTAAAAACTTTTTCCCTTGTAGAAACGCTTGAAAAAAACGTTATATTCATATTTTCACTTCTTTTGCAGTTGTTTTAAAAAATATTATATCATTTCAAATACTAAGTGTCAAAAAACATTTCGCTTTGATTTGCATATAATAATTTGAGGTGATTTTATGTGCGGCATTGCCGGAATATTAAGCAGCGATATAGATTTAAGAGGAGAAAAGCTTCTTGTTGAAAAAATGGGAAAAACTCTGAAAAAAAGAGGTCCCGATGCAGCAGGCATTTATCTTACACCAGAGGTGGCGCTTGTTCACAGGCGGCTTTCGGTAATTGATGTTGAAAACGGCGCTCAGCCAATGCATTTCGGCAAATATGTTATAGTCTATAACGGTGAGATTTATAATACGGATGAAGTAAGAAATGAGCTTGAAGGCTTCGGTTATAGGTTTGATACTCATTGCGATACCGAGGTTGTATTAAAGGCTTATGATAAATGGGGAAATGAAAGTGTAAAAAAGCTGAACGGGATTTTTGCCTATGCAATTTATGATAAAAAGGAAAACTCGCTTTTTGCCTGCCGTGACAGAATAGGTGTTAAACCGTTTTTCTATAATAAAACAAAAAATACATTTTCTTTCGCAAGCAAGATTGATACGCTTTTGTGCCAACCTTATGTTAAAAGTGTGGTTGACGAAGAGGGACTTTATGAGATATTTATGCTCGGTCCCGCAAAAACAATCGGTAAGGCAATTTTTAAGGATATTTGTGAACTACCGCCCGCTTTTTGCCTGACATACAAAAACGGCGAAATCAAAACATATCCTTATTGGAAATTGAAGGCTAATGAGTTTGATGAAAATGAAGAGGAGGCGGTAGAGCATACCTACCTCCTTGTTAAGGACTCTATTGAGCGTCAGCTTGTAAGTGACGTGCCCCTTGCAACATTTTTATCGGGCGGGCTTGATTCCTCAATTATTTCAAAAATTGCGAGCGATAAATATAAGGAAAGCGGAAAAACGCTTGATACCTATTCGGTCGATTATACGGATAATGACAAATATTTCAAAAAAAGCCTGTTTCAGCCAAATAAGGATTCGGATTATATTGACGTGATTTCAAGCTATATAGGCTCTAATCATCACAATATTGTTTTAAATAATGTTGACGTTGCGAATGCGCTCGAGGAAGCGGTAATCGAACGTGGCGTTCCCGGATTTGTTGATATTGATTCTTCGCTAATGCTGTTTTGCAAGGAGGTAAAAAAAGATTTTACCGTTTGCCTTTCGGGCGAGTGCGCTGATGAAATATTTGCAGGTTATCCTTGGTATCATAAAAAAGAGATTCTTTTTGAAAATGTTTTTCCTTGGGCAAGAAATACTAACATCAGGCAAAGAATACTTAAAAATGGCTTTTTAAGCGACGGCGAGGAATATTTGCAAAGCGCTTATAAAAATACGCTTAAAAATATATCGTATTTAGAGAGCGACGATAAAATCAATAAAAGAATGAGAGAAATGTTTGTGCTCAATCTCAATTGGTTTATGCAAACGCTTCTTGCAAGAAAAGATAATATGAGTATGGCTTCGTCGCTTGAGGTCAGAGTTCCGTTTTGTGATTACAGGCTTGTTGAATATGCATATAATATGCCGTGGAATATTAAGGCGCTTGACGGCAGGGAAAAGGGAATACTGAGAAAAGCGTTTGAAAACGATTTGCCAAAGGAAATTGCGTGGAGAAAGAAAAGCCCTTATCCAAAAACTCATAATCCCGCTTATTTTGCAAGGGTTAAGGAACTTCTTGCAATTGCGCTTACCGATAAATCGACTCCGCTTATGGATTGGATAGATATTGACAATTTATATCTTCTTTTGCGAAATCCCGACTCACTTCCTGAGCCTTGGTACGGTCAACTTATGGGTATTCCTCAAATTGCGGCTTATATTTATCAAATTTATGCTTGGATTAAGCATTACAATGTTGAATTTGAAATATAATTGTGATATATTTACTGTATAGAATAAGTTATTGATTAGGAATTTTATTATGACAAACGAAGAATATATAAAAGCAATAGATATGCGCACATCAAGAAGAACATATAAAGCAAGGGCGCTTGATAAGAGTATTCTTGAAGTGCTGAAAAATATGGTCGATGCAGTTAACGAGGCAAGCGGTCTTGAATTTCAGCTTGTTGAGGACGGAACACCTGCATTCAAGATTTTCTCCGGCAGATTTTCGTATATTGCAGTATGCGGCGAAGACAGCGAAGCGGCAAGGATTAAAAGCGGCTATTGGGGAGAGTCAATTGTGCTTCAATGCGTTTATCATGGTTTGGGTACCTGTTGGGTTTCAGGCACTTATGATGAAAATAAAGTTTACAAAGCAATTGATTTGCCCAAAAAGCACAGGCTTTATGCCGTAATAGTTGTCGGTTACGTTAAAGATAAGCTCAGCGCTAAGGAAAAACTTATGTATAACGCAACTCATAAGAATAATAAGCCTTATCAAAAAATGTTTGAGGTTTGCGATAAAAAGCTTCCGCCGTATTATGAATATGCAATGAAGCTTGTTGAAAAAGCGCCGTCTGCCACTAACCGCCGTCCCGTGCATTTCAGATATGAGGACGATATTATTAAAGGTTATGTTGATGAGCCTTATTCGGATAAAAGCCTTGATTTCGGTATTGCGCAGCTCCATTTTCAGCTTGGCGCAGCCGCAAAAGGCATTAAGGGCGAATGGGATAATAACGGCAGATTTTGTACTGAAAATGCCAAGGTGATTAAATTCCCTGAAGCTGAAAATGACGAGAAAGCAAATATACAGGAGGATAACGAAAATGAGTGATGAAATTAAAAAAATTGACGAAATTTCAGAAACGCAAAATGCGCCTGAAATAAAAAAAGAAAAGAAAAAGCTTTCAAAAAAAGCTAAAAAAATAATTATCATTGTTGTATCAGTTGTTGTATTTCTTCTTGTTGCGGCTGTTGTCGCAGGCGTGTGTGCGCTAAATTCATATTGCAAAACGAAGGATTATACGGTGGTTGCAACAGCAGATGATGTTACTCTTGTGGCTCATCGTGGTATGAGAAGTGTTGCTCCCGAAAATACGACAGCGTCATTTAACGAAGCAGGCAGGCACGGCTATTGGGGCGCCGAATGTGACGTTTACAGAACTAAGGACGGCGTTTGGATTGTCTCTCACGACAGGCATACCTACAGAATGATGGATGAATCCGCTTTTATTGAAAAGAAAACATACGACGAACTTATGGCTATGAATGTTGACAACGGAGTTAATATTGATAAATATAAGGATTTAAAGATGTGTTCACTTGAAGAATATCTTGAAATTTGCAAAAATTATCAAATGACACCTGTTATCGAACTCAAGGGTGAAAACAACACTCAGTATTATAATGAAATTGTAAATCTTGCCGAGAAGTATAACCTTAAGCCGGTTTATATTTCGTTCCATCTTGAAAATCTTAAAACTATGCGAAAGCTTGACACCACGAGCAAAATGTATTACCTTGTTCAAAAAATCAGTGAAAAAGATATTGAAGATGCAAGAAGCATTTTGGATTGCGGCATTGATTTTAACGGTAATAAGGAAGCTAATTTTAAAAATGACATTCTTAAAAAATGCCGTGATCAAGGCTTGGACCTCGGTGCTTGGACGATTAACGACCCTGAGGTTATGAAAAAGCTCGAGAAAAACGGTGTAACGCTTATTACAACAGATTCTATTGAATACGATAAATAAAAATATTATTTAAATAAAAAACGAAGATTCACAATATGTGTTTCTTCGTTTTTTTTATTTATACAAAAATGGTAATCTGCACTATATTAGAAAGATGTCTTGTAAAACTGTCTAATTTGTCAAGGAAAATGGCAAAATTTTGGTTAATCGGTATATTTATTACAAAAAGGTTACAATTTTGTTGTAATATATTACTATAGATTACAAAATGTAATTTATGCTAAAATGTCAACGTCGCTTATTAAAGGAGGCGTTATATTGATAAAAATACTGAAAAAGGGTATTCTTGCAGTTGTTATGACAGCGCTCATATTAACTCTTTCCCCACTTACAGCATTTTCACAAGAATACAAGCCGAGGCTTACAGCTCCAAACGGTGAGCCTTACTATACAAGCAAATTAAACGTTTATTCCCAAACGGGATACGGAATGCCAAACTGTGTTGCTTACGCTTATGGCAGGCTTTATGAGCTTAACGGTGAAGCGCCAAAGCTTAACAGAGGTGATGCAGGTCAATGGTGGAGTATCAATAAAAGAAACGGTTATTATGATTACGGTGACGTTGCCGAAAGGGGTGCAGTAGCCTGTTGGTCAAACCATGTTGCAATAGTCGAAGAAATTAATAAGGACGGCAGTATTACTGTTTCGGAGTCGCATTGGGGCGGCAATTATTTTAACACTAAAACATATTATAATATGTATTCTCATTACGGACAGAGATTTTACGGCTATATTTACGCATACACTCCAAAGGATGACGAAAAGGCAGACAGCAAGTCAAATGATATCGAGACGTATACATTTGAAGATACGTATTTTGAGCCGCAGAAAAAGACGGCTTTCACCGCTCTTGAATTTAAGCAGAGCAACAATCAAATTATGAATCCCAATAACAGTTTTATTTTAAATTCAAAATAATAAAAATACGAAGATTTATTGAATTGATTAAAGGTGTAATCCCGACAACATCAGGATTACACCTTTTTCTTATTTTTATTCAATTAATGTGCTTTTGCATTGCGTTTTGATGCTTATTCTTCCCATTTCATAATGGTCTTACCAAATGACTTTTGCGTGTCTTTTTCAAATGCATTTTTAATATCGGTTGTAGTGCGAACTACATTGACAGAATTGATAAGATTGCCGAGGTAGTCGATAATCTCAGGATGCTTTTTATACATATCAACAGTCTTTGCAAAGTCCTTAACACCGCTTCTTGACGAGCCGAATACACGAAGACCTTTTTCAAGAATCATTCTTGTATTAATAGGAACAGGATATTCGCTGACACCTAAGATTGAAATAGTGCCCTCAGGCTTTATAAGACCGATAATTTGCTCAATTGCAATTGGACTTCCGTTTCCGCCTACACATTCAAATGCGTGGTCGGTAGTAAACCCGTTTGGAACTTCGTTTACAAGATGGGTTTCGTCTGCAAACGTGAAATCCGCAAGCTTGTCGCTTGAAGTGCCGAAAACGACGATTCTAGATTTTGGAAAATGATATTTTAAGAATAAAGAAGTTATATATCCGAGGTTGCCGTCACCCCAAACGGAAATGGTATTTCTTCTTGCGTGCGCAATCTTGTCAAAGCGTGAAATGGCATGAACTGAAACAGAAACAATCTCAGTAAATGCAGCAACAGTCATATCAATATCGTCCGGAAGCTTAACAAGCCTTTTAGGCGAAATTTCAACAAATTCCTGCAAAAAGCCGTCCATAGACGAGCCACAGAATTTTGAAGAACGAAGATAGTTCTCGGCAATGAATTCGTCCTTTTCAACGGGAGCGTTAGGAACCATAACAACCTTGTCGCCGGTTTTAAATGTTCCCGTAGGGTCAAGAAAAACTTCGCCTACACCTTCGTGAATAAGCGCCATAGGAAGCTTTTCGGCAAGCACCTTTGCATCACGTGTTCCGAGATAATATCTCATATCTGCATTGCAGATAGACAAATAGGTAGGCCTTACAATTGCGTTTTCACCAAAAAGGTTGATATCTTCAAAAGCAATCTCAAATCTTCTTGGGGCAACGAGCCTGTAAACAGTATTAATCATCGCTTTCGTCCTCCAACAAAGACTTGGCAACCTTAAGGTCATAAGGATATGTTATTTTCATATTAAAGGTTTCACCCTCAACAAGCGCAACATTTTCGCCTTTAATAACAAATATCTTAGCGGCATCCGTAAGAATATCTTTTTCCTCGTTTGAAAGCGAATTGTAAATATTCTTAAGTTTAAGTGCATTGAAAGATTGCGGAGTTTGACCCTGATACATTTTGCTTCTGTCAGGGATTGAACTAATAACAGTGTTGTCATTAGCCTCAACAATCGTATCAGTAGCGGGAACGACAGTATCGCAAGCGCCGTACTGCTTTGCAAATTCGATGTTTTCTTTAATAATTCTGCCCGTAACAAAAGGACGAACGCTGTCGTGAGTAACAATAATTGTATCGTCGTTGAGGTTGCCCTCGGCTTCAATAAATTTAATTGCATTCATAATAGTTTCGTTTCTTGTATCGCCGCCCTCAATAACGGCAATCTTGTCACTTGCAGGGGCAATGTGCTTTTCGATAAGATTTTTTGTATGTTCAACCCATTGCTTAGGGCAGAGAACGATAATCTTCTCGAAATCCGGAACAGCAAAAAATTTCTCTATCGTGTAAACAATGATAGGCTTGTCCTTTACCGTAAGATATTGCTTAGGCTTGTCGCCGCCCATTCTTGAGCCGACACCGCCGGCTAATATAACTGCATAAACCATAAATTTAAACTCCTTGTAAGGTTTGTTATATATTTGTATATTTATATTATATATCTAAATTTTCTAAAATCAAGTCTGTAACTCTCTCACTTGATTTTCCGTCAAGGTCGTCAAAGAATTTGTTTTTAAATCCGTCAACCTTTTCGCTTTCAAAATCCTTTTTATTAATTGCATTTATAAGCTCATTTTCACTGAAAACAATTTTTCCCGGAACAAATCCTTCAAAATCGTAATAGAAATCTCTGCTTGCTATGTAATCGTATAAATCAAAAGCATAAAACATCATAGGAATATTTAAAAGCGAAGCTTCAAAAATAACGCTTGAATAATCGGTTACAAGCAAATCGGTAACAAATAAAAGGTCGTTTAATTCGTCCTCGTCGCTCATATCAATTATCATATCGCTGTATTTTTCCGGAATTTCAAATCTTTCCTCGCAAAACGGGTGAAGTTTAATAAGTATTGCATATTCTCCGCCCAAGCCCTCGTATGCTTTTTCAATATCAAATGCGTCTGTCGGGTAAAATGCACTCATTTGACCGTTGCCCCTAAAGGTAGGCGCAAAGAGCATTATTTTTTTATTTTTAAGTTGAGGATATCTTTCATAAAACGAAGAACGGATTTTACTTGCATATTCCTTGTCCATAAATATATCGGTTCTCGGAATACCTGTTGCAACAACGTTTTCGTCACTTAATCCAAAGCCTTCGGCATAATGCTTTGCAATCTCCTGTGAACTTACTATTGCATAGTCATACATTCTGTGGTTAGGGTCTGTTTGCTTAGGGCCGCCCTTTTTGCCAAGACGTGTAAAGCCAAATGTTTTAAACGCTCCGCAGGCATGCCAAAGCTGAAAAAGCTTAATATCATCACGCTTTGTAACTAAATTCAAAAGTCTGAAATAGTCATCAACAATAACAACTTTTGAGGTTGCATAAAGCTTGAGGAATTTAACTATATTCTTAATTCTTCTGTGACCTGCCGGGTCAGAGAACATAAGAAATTTAAAGTCAATATCATCTCTGTCTTTTATAAGGTTATAAACAAATTCGGGATTTCCGCCTATTTCGTCACGCCTGCCCGACATAAAGGTGATTCGATTTTTAACAACAGGCTTTTTTGATAAAATTTTGTAATAAATTCTTGCAAGCTCATAGAGCGGCAGACGTACATTTTCAAGAAAATTATCCTTTTTAAAGCTCGTTTTAATAAAAGACGAAACATTGATTTTGATTTGAACAAAAATATTTTTTCCAATTCCTTCAATGTCTTGCGTTTTTCTTCTCGGCAAAATGTCAAGCGCTGCTAAAAAACCGTCAACAATGAAATAAGGAAGCAAAACAACACTTAAAGCAATTCTTAAAACAAAGAAAAATAATCTTAAAAGAGGAACTATTATCACACTTTTTTCAACAAAATTCTTATTGTTTCTGCTTTCGGGAGTTTGATGAATAATAAATTTGCTGTTTTCACAGTCAAAATCGAATGTGTAAATATTTTTAGGAGTCTTTCTGTCATTAATAAATTCCGACTCCTCCGAAAATACGGTTACACCGTCAAAACATTCATATTCAATATACTGCTCGTCAAGTTCAATATTCGGATTTTCAGTCAAAACGTTAGTGGAAACTGTGAACGGGACGCCTATAACCTCATTGTCTCCGTAATAAAAGTCAATCCTGACATTTATGTCGTCTTTACAGTCGTAGTTATAATATATATCGTCAAGGTAAAATGAATAAGTGCAAACAATGATGCACGAGTCACTCTGCTTTTGCCTGAAATAATTTGTTACAAGAAAAGGCAATCTTCTCGTTTTTTTGCCACATTCAAAAATGATTTTTGCCTTTGGTGATGTGACATCAATGTCAAACGGACAGCTTATTGAAACTGAAATATTAAGCTTGTCCCTTTCTATATTCATTTTGTTGATTATCATTTTGCAATCAAACATTGTTATCTAAAAGCTCCTTTGTAAATTCAACAACATTCTTTGTGGCTTCGCCTGTTTTAGTGCCAAAATATCTTTGCCTAAACGGCTTTACAAGCTCTTGATTATAATCCTCGTTATTGATTGAGTCTGTCATTTCATCGGTGTTTAAAACGATTTTTCCGGGAACGAATGACGCAAAGTTGCAATAAAAATCCCTGTCCCTGCTGTATTCATTAAGGTCGAAAGCAAAAAACAGCATAGGCACGTTAACAATAGACGCTTCAAAAATAACGCTTGAATAATCGGTAATAAGCAAATCGCTGATAAATAAGAGGTCGTTTACATCATATTTTGAAGTGAGGTCAATTAATCTGTCTTTATATTTGGCACTGCAGGTTGGTCTCTCTGAAAGATATGGGTGCATCTTAACTGCAATTACCCAATCGTCGCTGATTTTATCAAATATTTTGTCAACTTCAAATTTTTCAATAGGATAAAAGCAATTGCCCATACCGCCGCCACGGAAAGTCGGAGCAAATAAAAGTACCTTTTTTCCTTTAAATTCAGGATTTTCTTTATAAAATCTTTTTTTGAATCTTTTTTTGTAGTTCTCATCTTCAAGCACATCGCATCTCGGCGAACCTAAGGCGATAACTTTATCCATTGAAACACCGAAACCCTCGGCATAATAAGGTATAACCTCATTGGAACTTACAATAACGTAGTCGTACTGCCTGTGGTTAGGGGAGCTTTGGCGAAGATAGCTGTCACGACCGAGCCTTGAAAAGCCAAATGTTTTAAATGCACCGCAAGCGTGCCAAAGCTGAATAAGCTTAACGTCATCTTTTTTCTTTAGATAAGAAAGAAAATGATAATAGTCGTCAACAAAAACTACCGAACTTGTTGCATAAAGCTTGAAAAACTTGAAAAGGTTAGGTAAATTTGCCTTTAATCCGCCTTTTTTGCAAAGTACGGTTATGTCAACATTGTTTAATTTGGTCATCTCAAAAAAGACCGATTTGATATTTCCTGTCAATCTGTCGGAACGGTTGGATAAAAAAGTAACCTTGTTAGGCTGAACTTTCATTTTGCGATACGGCAAAAACATAGCCGACATCAAAGCCGTAACAATCATTTTTGAGCGTTCTCTTTTGCTGCTTGAAAAGAAATGAGAAAGTATATTTTTCTTTTTAATCGGGATAATCAATTCTTTTTCCGGTTTGACAATAATGCTTTCTCCGTTGCCGTCACTGAAAAGAAAATTTACTCTTACATTTTGACTTTTCCTGTCGTTATAAAATAAAAAAGGAGTGTCAAAAATACCTATTGCAATTGCCTTGTTTTTGTTGCAAGATTTTAAATCCATAGGTAATATTCTGTTGTCGTTTTCGCCATAAAAGCAAGCGGAAATTCTCGGATAATAAAGCTCTCTGTCACCCTCAAGCTCCGCCGTTAATTCAACATAATTGTTCGTCACATTCAAATTGACTATGTTTATTTTATAGTCACCCATATAAAACCCTCGTGTAAAACCCAAAATAATGAGATTTGAAAAGTTGCAAAATCTCATTTTAACTTATATATAATATCACATTAATTAGTTCTTGTCTATAAAATAAATATTATAATTTTATTACATTTATGCATTGAAGGCTAAAAAATAAGACTGTCATAAACGACAGTCTTATCAGATAATCTTTATTTTTTAAAAGATATCTCTTGATAAATCGTTGCGTATTCTCTCGCTGTTTTTCTTCATAGTATCAAGAACCTTGACGAATGTACTCATCTCGTTATCGGTAAGATTGCTTGCAAGGTCATAGAAAAAGTGAGTAATTTCCTTAGAACACGCCTCGTTAATCATTTCAGCCGCAGGGGTCGGCACAACCTTTTTAAGCCTTGCGTCAATAATTACGCTTTTGCGCTCAATTAATCCTTCGCTTTCAAGCTGCTTAAGAATTGTTGAAACCGTAGAACGGCTTAAATCAAATTCACGCTCAATATCTCTTTGAAAAATATTCTTATCCTTATTTTCACACAGATATGAAATAATATATCCGTTTGCTGCACCGAGCATATTCGGATATGCCTTTTTTTGTATTTCGGTTGAGCGATGGTCATAAAAGTTAGAAACCGCTATTAAATTTGAGCCTATTTTGCTTGCGTTAAATTCGTCCAATTTTAATGCCTCCGTATTCTTACAATGCTATTTTAATATATTTTCTTTTTTATATCAATAAAAATATTCAAAATTTTTGCTAAATTTTGACAAACTTGTTATTTATTCACGTTGACAATTATGTTTATTGTTGGTATACTTATTGAGTAGAAATATGTCGATTTTTTGAAGGTGTGAGTGATTATGACAAAAAATAAAGTTCATGTAAAAATAGGCGGCGCAAGTTATACAATCGTGACTGAGGATGAGGCAGAATATGTTGAGGCTCTTGCTGACGAAATAAGCGAGAATATGAGAGCTATTATTAATGCAAATCCTTCTCTTTCAATGACTCAGGCGGCTGTTCTTGTTGCGCTTGATAATGCCGATGCAAGCAAAAAGGCTACTGCATCTGCCGATAATCTTCGTGCTCAAATTAAAGATTATCTTGAGGACAGCGCAAGGGCAAGAATGGAGGTTGACGTTGCAAGACGTGAGGTTGAGCGTCTTAACCGTGAAATCTCCGATTTAAGAGATAAGCTTGCCGCAAAATAAATATATTTTTATTGAGAGAAAATTATGAATTTTGAAATTTTGGCTCCTGCCGGTAGCATGGAGTCGCTTATTGCCGGTGTGCGCAGCGGCGCTAATGCGATTTATCTTGGTGGTAAATCCTTTAACGCCAGGCGCAATGCCGGCAATTTTGATAATGAAGAGCTTAAAAGAGCTGTTGAATATTGCCACAGCCACGGTGTCAAGGTTTACTTAACACTTAATATTCTTGTACGTGACGACGAGATGGAAAATGCGTATAACACGGTTAAAGATGCGCTTTTATGCGGTGTTGACGCATTTATTGTTCAAGATATCGGCGTTGCAAAAATGATTAGAGAGCATTTTCAAAGCGCAAGGCTTCACGGCTCAACACAAATGAGTATTATGACTCCAAACGGAGCAAAAGCGGCAAAGGAAATGGGCTTTTCACGTATTGTTTTGCCGAGAGAAATGAGCCTTGAGGAAATTAAAGAAATAAGGGAAAGCACAGATTTGGAACTTGAACTTTTTGTTCACGGGGCACTTTGTATGTCTGTTTCGGGTCAATGCTATCTTTCAAGCGTTATCGGCTCAAGAAGCGGAAACAGGGGGCTTTGCGCTCAGCCGTGCCGCTTGCCGTTTACCGCCGGCGGAAATGCTACACACGCTTTATCTCTTAAGGATTTAAGCCTAATCGGCGAACTTGACAAGCTTGACGGAATAACAAGCCTTAAAATTGAGGGCAGAATGAAAAGACCGGAGTATGTTTCGGCGTCTGTCAGCGCAGTTAAAAAGGCGATTGACGGCGAATACTCATCAAGTGATGAATTTATGCTTAGAAGTGTTTTTTCACGCAGTGGTTTTACAAACGGATATCTCAATTCCAAACTCGGCAAAAATATGTTTGGAACAAGGCAAAAGGAAGATGTTGTTGCAGCAAATAATGTTTTAAAGGAAATAGCAAGAAATTATGAAAAGGAAACGCCGTTAATCCCGCTTGATATATTCTTTACCTGCCGTGATAATGAAAAAGCGGTGTTGATTGCCAAAAGTGATAAAAAAGAGGTTACCGTTATAGGCGATGTGCCTGAAAAAGCAATTAATAAGCCTATGAGCGAGGAAAGCTTAAAAGAAAGGCTTTCAAAATTCGGAGGCACGCAATATTTTTCAAAAAATATTGAAATTAATCTTGATGACGGTCTTATTTTGCCCGCTTCAAAGATTAATGAAATGCGAAGAAATGCCGTTTCAAAGCTTGATGAGCAGGAAAAAATCGAACTGCAATATAAGCCGTTTAATGTTTCTTTTCCAAAATATAATCAGCCTGATAAGCCTTATGCCACGGCATCTTTTTCAAATGCAAGTCAAATACCTGACAATCACCCGTTTGAGCGTGTGTTTATACCTGTTAATTCCTCGCTTGAGGATTTTGTTGATAACAGGGCAGGAGTTGTTTTGCCGAGAGGGCTTTTTGGAATTGAAAACGAACTTAAAATAAGGCTTGAAAAGTTGAAAAAAGCCGGAGTCAATAAGGCGCTTTGCGGCAACATAGGTTCATATACCCTTTGCAAAGATATGGGTTTTGAGGTTTACGGCGACTTTGGTCTTAATGTTTTTAACTCTCTTAGCGCAAACGAAATTGACCACCCGATTTTGTCTTTTGAGCTTACGCAGTCGCAAATTAATAATATTAATGCACGTGACAAGGGTATGATTGTATACGGCTATTTGCCGCTTATGCTTAATCGCAATTGCCCTGTTAAAAATGATATAGGCTGTTTTGAATGTGATAAGCACGGCAGGCTGACGGACAGAAAGGGTATGGAATTTCCTGTTATGTGCAGTGATTTTCCTTGCGTTGAAATGCTTAATTGCCATCCGCTTTATATGCTTGACAGGCTTGATGAAGTTAAAACCGATTTCATTCATTTCTATTTTTCAATTGAAAGCAAAAAGCAGGTCGAAAAAGTTATTGCTCTTTATGAAAACAGAGGAAAGCCTGATTTTAAATATACGAGAGGGCTTTATCAAAGAGGTACTTTATAATGATTATTTTAGCGTCAAAATCACCGAGAAGAAAAGAACTTTTGTCACTTATAACAGATGATTTTACAGTTGACAGCGCAGAGGTTGACGAAACGCTTCCGTGCGATATCGAACCTGACAAAGCGGTCGAATATTTGTCTAAAATCAAGGCTCAGCCATTTAGAGAAAGCGGAAAAATCGTTATCGGTGCGGATACGGTTGTTGCAATTGACGGCAAAATTTTAGGCAAGCCGAAGAATGAAAAGGATGCTTTTTTTATGCTTAAAAATTTGAGCGGTAAAGAGCATAGTGTATTTACAGGAGTCACCGTTATAAAAAATGATAAAGAAGTGACATTCAGCGTTCAAACCAAGGTTAAATTTTTTGAACTTGATGACAGTGAAATTGAGGATTATATTTCAAGCGGGGAACCGTTTGATAAGGCAGGCGCTTACGGTATTCAAGGCAAAGGGTCACTTTTTGTTGAAAAAATCGACGGCGATTATTTCAATGTTGTCGGTTTGCCAATCAGCCGCCTTGCAAGGCAACTGAAAAGCATTTAATGACTTAAATGTTTTTCTTTTTACAAATAGTTGTTAAAAAAAGTAATAATTGTCTAAAATAAACTTGAAAAAAGAAAAAAACTGTGTTATCCTATATGTTGAGGGACAAACTGCTGTTTTACCCGCTGTAATATATATGGTTACAGTGAAGATGATTAATCTACAGTTATTACCTAAAAATTATACTATAGGCAGTTTATATGTCTATTAAATCGAAAGGAGATTGTTATGGCAGCAGATTTACATTGTCATACAAAACTCAGCGACGGATCTGTTGGTATAGAAGACCTTATTGTTATAGCTCAAAAGAGCGGTATCGAAACTATTGCCATAACAGACCACGATTGTCTTGCAGGTACAGTTAGGGGGCAGGTTATCGGTAAGCGCTACGGCGTAAACGTTATTCCGGGAGTGGAACTTTCCTCATTTGATAATAATGCAGGCAAAAAGGTTCATATTCTTTGTTATCTTGCCGATACTCCGGACAGGCTTGAGGGGCTTTGCAAGCGTACTTCGGTTGCACGTAAAAGAGCAGGTCAGATAATGATGCTTAAGGTTGCGGCAAGATTTCCGATTTCAACCGAATTTATTATCAGCCACGCTTCAGGCTCGACAAACCTTTATAAGCAACATATTATGCATGCACTTATGGATGCCGGATATACAAATCAAATATTCGGCGACCTTTATAATGCGCTTTTCTCACCTGACAGCGAAACAAATCTTTTGGCTCCTACCAAATATCCGGACGTTAAAGAAGTTATTGATGAAATTCACGGCGCAGGCGGCATTGCCGTTCTTGCTCATCCCGCTTTTCTTGACAATTTTGACGAGATTGACGATTATATTGAAATGGGGCTTGACGGAATTGAGGTTTGGCACCCGTCTGCTACAGATGCGGATATTGAAATGCTTGGCAGTATTTGCAAAAAGCATAAGCTTCTTATGACGGGCGGTTCTGATTTCCACGGAATTTACGGTTCATCTACAGTTACACTCGGAACGTGCACAACACCTGATGAGCATCTTGATAAATTAATGGGCTACAAGGCAAAGAAAAAAAGAGCTCAGCGCAAGGCAGAAAAGGAAGCACTTGCAAATGCGGCGAAGCTCTGATATTTTGTATGACTCCTCCAACGCAGTTGGGGGATTTTTTTATAATATAAAATAACCGCCAAACCTTTCGAAAAGGTCAGCGGTTATTTTTAATAACTTCTTAATGGCTGACAGTCAGCCGTTTTTTTAATTTTTATTTAGTCTTTGAAGGCACATAATCAAAGCTTGAAGCGTTGTAGCCGAAATATTTTTCAACCATAGGGGTAAATTCGTCCTTGTCGTTGTAATCCGGACTTTTAAGTTCATAAATTGCTTCGTTCCAATTTTCAACAACCCAATCGCCTTTTTTGAACATAAACGCATACGATATTTTGTCAAGTTCGCCGTTTAATACTTGATATTTTTCTGCATTTTCAAGCGGTGAGAAGTTGAATTCGTCTGTAATTACTGCGTCAACACTGCCGTTGTCAAGAGCGGAAAGCGCATCCTCAATTGTAGGGTAAAGAGTGTTTTTATTATTGTTTTTAATTGTGCTGTTTTTATCAAGTGCAGCTTTTGCAATGTCGGTAACTACCGCAAGCTTTTTGCCTGAAAGGTCGTTGTAGTCGGAAATGTTGTTGCCTGATTTGGTAACGGTAATAATCCTGTTTGTGATGATATCATTAGTGAAACTGAAATCCTCATTTACTGAGCCGACATTTTTTTGAACGGCGCCAATCATAGTGTAAGCAATAAATTCGTCGCCGTCTTTGTTTGTATAAGCAATATCGTCGCCAACCTTGTAATCCTTGTCAACTTTTACGAATTTGTAATTTTTTGTATCGTTTTTAACGTTATCATAGATTTTCTTAAACAAATCAATATCAAAGCCTGCGAGCTTGCCGTTCTTATCTTTGTAAAGGAAAGGCTCAACCTCGTCGGTGTAGGCAATAAGCATTGTTTTATCCGTTATTTTGTCAGCTTCGCCGCTTTTTGAACAGCCTGCAAACGCACTTGCAATAAGTATGCCGCATAATGCAATAGCAAATATTTTTTTAAAAACTTTCATATTCTTCAACCTTTCTGCCAAAACAGATTTCATATAAACTATACTTAATTTTATATTATTGAGTGTATAAAGTCAATAAATTTATTTAATTAATCAAAAACTAATTTTATATGTGCGATTGACAAATCAATATTATAGGAGTAAAATGGCGAGTGAACATTATTTTATAGTTTGTTAAGAGGAAAAAAGATGCTTACATTAGACAGAGTATACAAGGCTAAAAGAGTTTTATCTGAGGTTGTAAGGCAAACAGATATGATTCGTGCCAAAAACATCAATTCTCAATGCGATGTTTATTTAAAAACGGAAAATTTGCAGGTTACAGGCTCGTTCAAGGTAAGAGGCTCATATTTTAAAATAAGCCAGCTTTCAGACGAGGAAAAGAAAAAAGGCGTTATCGCATGCTCTGCAGGTAACCACGCTCAGGGTGTTGCTCTTGCGGCTACCAAAAACGGAATCAAGTCACTTATTTGCTTACCTGACGGCGCACCTATCAGCAAGGTTGAGGCTACAAAGCGCTACGGTGCCGATGTTTGCCTTGTAAAAGGCGTTTATGACGATGCCTACAATAAGGCAATCGAACTTCAAAAAGAAAAGGGTTATACATTTATTCACCCGTTCAACGACCCTGATGTTATTGCAGGTCAGGGTACAATCGGTCTTGAAATTCTTGAACAGCTTCCGGATGTTGACGTTGTAGTTGTTCCAATCGGCGGCGGCGGACTTATTGCCGGTGTTGCATACACAATTAAGCAGATTAACCCTAATTGTAAGGTTTACGGCGTTCAGGCAGCAGGTGCTCCTTCTATGAAGAACAGCGTTGCCGACGGAAAAATTGAAACACTTAAAAATGTGCAAACTATTGCAGACGGTATCGCAGTTAAAACTCCGGGTACTAATACTTTTGAGCTTATTAAGAAGTATGTTGACGGTATTTATACAGTAAGCGATGATGAAATTGCTCTTGCAATTCTTACTCTTATGGAACAGCAAAAGCTTGTTTCAGAGGGTGCAGGCGCAGTTCCTGTTGCAGCAGTTATGAATGGCAAAATTCCGGATATTGAGGGCAAAAAGGTCTGCTGTCTTGTATCGGGCGGTAATATTGATGTTACAATTCTTTCAAGAGTTATTGAAAGAGGACTTAAAATGGGCGGCAGAAGTGCGTCTATCACTATTGCTCTTTCCGATAAGCCGGGTCAGCTTCTCGGCGTCAGCAAGATTGTTGCAGATAACGGGGCTAACGTTGTATCTGTTAATTATGACAGCACAGACCTTGATATGAATATTACCGATTGCTATCTTAAACTCGGTATTGAAACAAGAAATTATCAGCATATTGTTCAAATTAAAAATGCACTTAAAGATGCAGGCTTTGAAGTTTGCGACTGATTATAGGAGGGTTTTACAATGGAATATGTATCAACTAAAAATGCGCCGGGTGCAATCGGTCCTTATTCACAGGCAGTAAAGGCAAACGGTTTGCTTTTCACTTCGGGTCAAATTGCAATAAATCCTGAAACTAATACAGTTGAGGCTAAAACTATTGAGGAACAAACACATCAGGTTTGCAAAAACCTTACTGCTGTTGTTGAGGCGGCAGGAACTACTATGGATAAGGTAGTTAAAACAGTTTGTTTCCTTGCAGATATCAATGATTTTGCAAAGTTTAATGAGATTTACGGCACATACTTTACTTCAAAGCCGGCTCGTTCCTGTGTAGCAGTCAAGGATTTACCAAAGGGCGTTTTATGTGAGGTAGAAGTAATCGCTGAATTATAATAAGCAGTATAGAAAATCCCGTGTTCGATTGAGCACGGGATTTTTTTGTGGATTTGTATTTTATGTAGGGAATGCTGTTTTGGCATTTTGCCAAAGGTGTTTCGCAACAATTACAAACATTATATATTTTTTATGATTTCTTTCATAAAAGCGGAAAATTCCTTTTCAACCTTTTTGCCTGTTTCCATAACCTCAATATGGGTGAGAGGTTGGTCGAGTATGCCTGCTGCCATATTCGTCATACACGAAACGCCCAAAACGTTCATTCCGGCGTGCACTGCGGCAACAACTTCGGGAACGGTTGACATTCCGACTGCGTCTGCTCCTGCTACTCTTAAAAATCTTATTTCCGCCGGTGTCTCAAACATAGGACCCTTGCAGTAGCAATATACACCCTTGCGAATATTAAGACTGCATTTTTCAGCCGCCTTTTCTGCTTTTTTAATAAGTTCTTTGCTGTAAGCTTCGCTCATTGACGGAAAACGGGTGCCGAGCCTGTCATCATTTTTGCCAAACAATACATTTTCGCAAAACAAACCTATATGGTCTTTTATAATCATTAAATCGCCCGGCTTATAGTCAAGGTTTACTGCGCCGGCAGCATTGGTTACTATATAATTTTCAATTCCCAAAAGCTGAAATACACGAACGGGAAGCGTAACTTCCTCTGCGCTGTAGCCTTCATAAAGATGAAATCTGCCCTGCATTGCGACTATGCTTTTGCCTGCGATTTTGCCGAAAATCAGCTTTCCTGCGTGACCGGGTACGGTAGATACTGGGAAATTAGGGATATCTTTATAGTCAAACTCAACCTCTTCTTCAATCTCTTTTGCAAAAGGTCCGAGTCCGCTTCCGAGAACTATTGCTGTTTTGGGAATATTATTGATTTTTGATTTAATAAAATCCGCCGTTTGCTTTGCTTTGTCATAAAGGCTCATATTCTACACCTCTTTAGGAAATTCTATAATTAGATAATATACTAATATTCAAAAAAAATCAAATATAGACAAATTTTTTATAAAATTTCTAAAAAAATCTGTAAATCCGCCGATTGACAGTTGGTTTTAGAGTGATATACTAATAAACCGTAATTTTATTTTGGTCTGGTGAAAAATATTGAAGTATGTAAAGCAATTTTTAATCATTCTTTTGATTTCGTTTATAGGCGAAGGGCTTAATTATCTGATTCCCGCTCCTGTTCCGGCAAGCATTTACGGAATGGTGATTTTATTTGTTTGCCTTTGCACAAAGGTCGTTAAGCTTGACGATGTTAAAGATACGGGAATGTTTCTTATTGAAATTATGCCGCTTATGTTTATTCCTGCAGGTGTAGGTCTTATGAAAAGTTGGGGAGTTTTAAAACCGCTTGTAGTTCCTGTGCTTGCCATAACAGTTGTTTCTCTAATCGCAGTTATGGCTGTCAGCGGTCGTGTTTCTCAAAAAATTATTGCAAAAAATGATAAAAAAGGAGAAAGCGAGGGTGCTTTAAATGAGTAATTTTTTTGAAAGCTCCGCTTTTTTGGGAGTCGCCGTCAGCCTTTTGTCATATGCTCTCGGCTCGTTTTTAAAGAAAAAGTTTAAAACCGGCATTTTTAACCCATTGCTTATTTCTATTGTAATTACAATAGTTTTTCTTTTGACTTGCAATATTGATTATGAAACGTATAATGACGGCGCAAAATATTTGAGTTGGCTTTTAACCCCGGCGACAGTTTGCCTTGCAATTCCGCTTTATCAGCAAATTGAACTTTTGAAGAAAAATCATAAGGCTGTGCTTGTCGGTATTCTGTCAGGCGTTTTAACAAGCCTTACAACAATTATGATTTTGGCATTTATTTTTAAACTTTCGCACAAAGAATATGTAACGATGCTTCCTAAATCTATCACTACCGCTATAGGTATAGGAGTCAGTGAAGAACTTGGAGGATATGTTACAATTACTGTTGCGGTCATTATTTTAACCGGAGTTCTCGGCAATATTTTAGCAGAAGGAATTTGTAAGCTGTTTAAAATCAATCACCCAATCGCAAAGGGTATTGCAATAGGCACTGCTTCTCACGCAATAGGAACGGCTAAGGCTATGGAACTCGGCGAGATTGAGGGCGCTATGAGCAGTCTTTCAATCGCAGTATCAGGTATACTTACGGTAGTCGGTTCAATAGGCTTTGCAAAAATCATATAAGAAAATCCCAAGACAAAAAGTCTTGGGATTTTTGTTTTTGGGGGAGGGAAATCGTAGGGGCGACCACCGGTCGCCCGCTACTCAAACACATATTTTCTTTTAATGTTAATCTAATGCGTCTGATACGGCGTCGCCTGCTTTGTCAACTGCGCCGCCTACACCGTCGGCAACGTCATTTGCGCCCTTGCCGATGTCGTCACCGACTTTGTCAGCCTTTTCTCCCGCCTTGCTGATTGCACTGCTTGCTTCGCTTTCTGCTTTATCTGTCGTATTTGTATCGCTTACGGTGGTTTGGCTTGAAGGGAGAGTGGTTGTTGTCATATCGTTTTTGTCATTTGCACATCCCATAAATACTGTTGCAATAACGGCAATTGCTATTGCTATGATTAATATTTTACTGTTCATAATGAAAACTTCCTTTCGCTTTTATTATTATCGCTTTTGTTTTGTTTATTCAATTATTTTGTCAGCGTTCCGCCGTCGGAATAAAGAAGAAGCATAATATTTTCCTCATATCCCTTGTCTGCATTGATATAAATTAAAACTTCTTCTTTTGTGTCGTTGCTTTTGCATCTAAACTCGTAGCAATTTACTTCGTTTCCGCTTTCCTTTGGTATGACGCATCTTTTGCTATTTATAACTTTAAGATTTTTTGATAATTTGCTTTGCGCTTGCTCTTTTGTAAGCTTGCAGTTAAAGACTTTTCTCTTTATGTGGTTTGTTAAATATCCTTGTGCTTCAAGCGATACGATTTTACCGTTATCCATTGAAACTCCGACCTTGATTAAATCGGAATAATAAGTGACGTCATCTTTTTTATAAGCAAAATTTATTACGCAAACATTGTTGTTAATTGCATAATATGTGTTTGCCATATTTTTGTAGCCGATATTTTTAAGATAGCTTTGGGCAAGATTTATTGCATTGTCCTTGTCGATTGAAGAACGGTTGATTTTGCCGCCGTAAAGCACATAGGCAACATATCCTCCGCTTTTTGTTATTCCTGCCGTTTTTTGAGAGTAGGTGAAGGTGTAGCACGGCATATTGCCTGCATCTTCGCCCGAATAGATTGCTTCGCTGATGTTACAGCCGAGTGCCCTTGCCGCAATTTCTCTTGCGTTTTCACGGCTTATATGCTCGGCGTTTTTTAAAAGCTGAGATTTACGGTTTAAAACTGCGTCGGCAAACGGACCGTCATAAAGGAGAGTCGGGTAGTCCTTGAAAACTTTTGATGTTGCCGAAAAGCTGTTTGAAAGGGAAGATACGTTGACGTTTTTTGCCTTTAAATCGTCTGTGTCAATGTCTGCGCCGTTATTTGCTATTGTTGCCATATTGCTGACGGATTCGTTTAACTTTTGCGCATAATTTAGAAGTTTGTTGAGATTTTGGTGTTCTTCGGTGCTTATTGTTTGGCTTGAAGCGATTTTGTTTGCAATATATGATGCATAGTCGCTTGATTGGGTTATGAATTTGTATGTTGAGTCTAAATTCATTTGCTCAATCGGAAGCCTTGAAAGCGCATCTTTCGCCTGCGAACATTCGGCATATAAATCCTTGCTTATATCCATAAGCATTTTGTCGGAATTTGAATAAATTGATTTAGTTAAATTTGTTTCTATCGAGTCGAGATTTTCCGAAAGTTCATTAAGGCTTTGCTGATAATTTAATTCAAGCTGCGCTTTGTATGAATTTGCTGTTGTCATATTGATTATTGCCCTGCTTGAAAGTAACAGCGCAAAAGCAATGGCGTATGAAAACAGTCTTATATAACCTCTTTTTGTCATTTCAATTACCTCCGTTTTATATTTTTGCCTTATTTTTCAAAAACATTCAAAAAAATGTTTTATTGTTATATTATTTGTGCTATAATGACAATTAATTGTAATTAATATGGAGTAGTAGAATTATGGCAAAGGCAGAAGGAAAAAAGAGAATAGTTGTTAAGGTGGGCACATCAACCTTAACTCATAAAACCGGCAAAACAAATATTGCAAGGCTTGCAAAACTTGCGTCGGTGCTTTCTGATTTAAAAAATGAGGGGCACGAGATAGTTCTTGTTTCAAGCGGCGCTATTGCAGTCGGCTGGTCAAAGCTTGGACTGAGCGAAAAACCGAAAACTGTTCAGGGCTTGCAGGCTTCTGCGGCAGTGGGGCAGTGTGAGCTTATGTTTCTTTATGATAAGCTTTTCTCGGAATATACGGTTACGGTAAGTCAGCTTCTTTTCTCTGCCGATACCCTTCAAAATCATGAGGAAAAGGAGCATTTGGTTGATACGTTTAATCAACTTCTTGATTACGGCGCATTGCCGATTATTAACGAAAACGACTCGGTTTATATTGAGGAACTTTTAAACGGTGATAATGATTGTTTAAGTGCAATGGTTGCTACTCTTATAAATGCAGATTTGCTCATTATGCTTACCGATACTTACGGTCTTTACGATTCAAACCCTAATGAAAACGAAAATGCGAAATTGATAAATGTTGTTGACGAGATTAATGATGATATTTATTCAATCGCCGGCGGCGCAAGCGAAAAGGGTACGGGCGGTTTCCAAACTAAGATTAAAGCCGCAGAGATTGCAACGAGCGAGGGAATTCCGGTTATTATTATGAACGGTGAAAAGCCGACCGATTTATACAAGGTGCTTTCAGGCGAAAGCATAGGCACATATTTCAAGGCAAAGGGTGATGAAAATGCTTGAACAATTGGGAATTAATGCAAAAAAGGCTTCGGCTGATTTAGTTGGTGCTTCGACAGAGCTTAAAAATAAAGCACTTGGTGCTATTGCGGATGCACTTATCCAAAATGCGCAAAAAATTATTGACGCCAATAAAATTGACTATGATTCGCAGTTGGGTATTCTTGACGGCGGTATGCTTGACCGCCTTATGCTTAATCTTGACAGGATTAAGGGTATGGCAGACGGTTGCAGGCAGGTTATGGCACTTGATGACCCTTGCGGCAGAGTGCTTGAAACTGTTGAAAGACCCAACGGTCTTGTGATTAAAAAGGTAAGCTGTCCTATGGGTGTTATCGGCATTATTTACGAGGCAAGGCCTAATGTTACCGCCGACGCTGCTGCTCTTTGCTTGAAAAGCGGAAACGCCGTTATTCTTCGTGGCGGTAAAGAGGCTATTCATTCAAATATTGCCATATCCGATATTATGCGTGAAGCAGTTAAAAGTGTAGGACTTGATGAAAATGTTATTCAACTTGTTCACGATACCTCAAGGGAATCGTCAACTGAGCTTATGAGAATGAAGGGCACACTTGATTGCCTTATTCCGAGAGGAAGCAAAAGGCTTATTCAGGCTGTTGTTGAAAATGCGAGCGTTCCCGTTATTGAAACAGGCTCAGGCAATTGCCATATTTATGTTGACGAAAGTGCAGATATCAATATGGCGGCAAACATTATTTTTAATGCAAAAACACAGCGTATAGGCGTTTGCAATGCGTGCGAAAGCCTTGTTATTCACGAAAATATTATTAAAAAGGCTTTGCCGGCAATTAAGGCAAGGCTTGATGAAAAAAATGTTACCATTCGTGGCGACGAAAAGGCGAGAGAGGCTTGCCCCGGTATTGAGGCGGCAAGTGAGGAGGATTTCGGCACCGAATATCTTGATTATATTATCAGCGTTAAAACCGTATCAAGCCTTGATGAGGCGATAGCGCATATCAACAAATATTCCACGGGTCATTCTGAGGCTATAATTACGGAAAATAAGGAGAATGCAGATAAGTTTATGATGCTTATTGACTCCTCTTCCGTATATCATAATGCTTCCACAAGATTTACCGACGGCGGCGAATTTGGGTTGGGAGCAGAAATCGGTATTTCTACCCAAAAGCTTCATGCAAGAGGACCTATGGGGCTTAGAGAACTTACAACTACTAAATATTTAGTTTACGGAGACGGACAAATCAGATGATAACAGAGGAAGAAAGACAAAAAATGCGCAAAAAGCGCCAGCGTGCACGTAAGCGCAAAAGGGTGAGAAAAAAGATATTACTCATTATTGCGGCAATAATAATATTGTTGGCTGTTTTTATTGTGACTGTTAAGCTTGTTAATCCTGATTTTGATATTGCTTCTTATCTTCCGAGCGGCAAGGCACAGCAAGCGGTTGAAATGATTGATTCCAAATTGTTTAACAAAACAACAACATCTACAACCCAGCCAACTACCCAAAAGGAAACCACAACCAAAGCACGTGACATCAAAAAAGCTGATTACGATTACGATGATTTCAGCGTTTTTGCATTTGACACCTCGCTTCAGGGTAATCAGGTGGGAAATTTGCTCAATAAATCAAACGGAGCAGTAACTTACAGTTCATCATATATTTACTACAGCATTGAGGGCAAAGGTATTTTCCGCTTTGAGCCTAATGAGGAGAAGAACGCTAAAATTGTCAGCGGTAATTATAATTTTAAATATCTTAATGTTTTAGGCGACTATCTTTATGCCGTTGACGTTAATACCTCAACGCTTAAGAAGTTTTCGGTTTCAGGCGGCGACGGAGTCAATATAAGTGATAACATAGCTTTTGCTTATCTTTATAATGATAAAATTTATTTTGCCGGCACTGACAATGCAGTCGGCTTTATCAATTTAAGCGATAATAATAAAACCGTTCTCTATACTGCACCTGCCGATAAAACCGTATCTTTTGCCGGAATTTCACTTTCAAGAGTGTTTTTTGTTACTCATGACAGTGTGGCAAATTACGATGAATATATAACTGTTAATTTGAGTGATTCAAACGATGTTCTTAATTTTCGTGATGATACAAAGAATAATGAAATAGTTAACTTATCCTTTGAATGTGGATTTATGTATTATTACAAGAAAAATGATGATTCAACGTATTCTCTTTGCAGGCAGAAATTCGGCTCGGATAATGTTGTGACATTGGTAGATAATTGCTCTGTTACAGATTATCCTGTTGTTTATTCAAACAGGCTTTATTTCGGCGAGCTTGACGGCTCGAAGTATAAGGCAAGAGAACTTAATATGAATTCAAAAGCTACTAAAACAATGCTTTCGGTATCTGATTGTGACGGTACCGGTACACTTGCTGTCGGTTACGGATATCAATATGTATTTTTAATCGGTACTAAGAGTGAGGGCGGAGAATTTACTTGCAAAACGAGTTGCATTTATACATCGTCATCAAGTGATAATACCTTAAGTTTTAACGGCAAGAAACTGACTTATTAATTTATTTGAGGAAATTTTATGGATAAATACAAAAAATTAGCATCAAACACTTTAATATTTGCGATAGGTACTTTTTCGTCAAAGATACTTTCGTTTTTGTTAATGCCGTTTGTAACAAGAATGATGGGTACGGGCGATTACGGCTCTGCAGACTTGGTTCAGCAAACAGTTAACGTGCTTATTCCCGTTGTTACACTTCAGGTCAACAGTGCAGCATTGCGTTTCGCTCTTGACAAGGCGGTTGACAAATCGGATGTTTTCAAGGTTGGAGTTAGGACAACTCTTGCAGGTTTTGCGGTTTTCCTTCTTTTTACCTATCCTTTAAGTAAGCTTACAATTAATGATTTCCACCTTGGGGATTATATAATTTTGATTGTGTCGTTCGTTCTTGTTTCAAGCTTTAGGCAGCTCTGCCAGCAGTTTGTCAGGGGCAGCGGGCACGTTAAACTTTATGCGGTTGACGGTATACTTGCCACAGCAACAACGCTTGCGTTTACTATTCTTTTCCTCGGTCCTTTTAAATGGGGTGTGACGGGATATATTGTTGCAATTATTGCTTCCGACGCTTGCTCTGTTGTGTTCTATTTCGTAACTGCCAAATTATACAGATATATAAATTTCAATAAGCTTAAAGATAACAGCATCACATCGCAAATGCTCAAATATTGTGTTCCGCTTATTCCTACAATAATTTTGTGGTGGATTATTAACGTATCTGACAGATATATGGTAACTTATTTTATTTCATCATCTGCAAACGGACTTTATACCGCCGCATCTAAGATACCTAATTTTGTAATCCTTTTCTCTCAAATTTTTATTGACGCTTGGCAACTTAGTGCGGTTGACGAATATGACCAAGAGGGCGGCAGACAGTTCTTTACCAAGGTGTTCCGTGTTTATTCAGGCGGAATTTTTGCCGTTGCGTCTGTCCTTATTTTACTTTGTCAGTTTATCACAAAAATACTTGTTGCAAAGTCTTATTATGATTCGTGGCAGTTTGTTCCTATTCTTATTATTGCCACAACGTTTTCTTGTATTGTCAATTTCCTTGCCTCAATATATATGGCGGAAAAAAAGAATGTTATGTCTCTTGTGACGGCTATGAGCGGTGCAATTACCAACTTTGTTTTAAATTTGGTATTCATTCCTCGTATCGGTGCAAACGGTGCGGCTTTGGCAACTGTTTGTGCATTTCTTGTGGTATTCGTTACAAGGGCTATAGATACAAGAAGATTTATTAAAATAGATTTTAAACTTCCTGTTCTTTTGGGCGAAACGGCAGTACTTGTTACTCAGTCGATTCTCCTTCTCAAATATGACGGTACGCTTTGGGTTTATATAATTGAGGTTTTACTTGTTGTTGTTATGCTTCTTCTTAATTTGAAGCCTATTAAGGAACTTGTAAATCTTATTTTGGCAAAATTCTTGAAAAAAAGAAAGAACTAATATATTAACAATGTGTTATTACGGTTGCAAAAACAGCATTTTTAGTATATAATATACAAAGAACATAGCAAAATAGACTGAAAATATTAAAATTTTTGGAGGATATGTATGGAAAAGATGACTGTTTCGCAGGCAAAGAAAGCGATAAGCGATAAGCTTAGTCACTTCTTTGGAGTAGATACAAAAACTGCAACAGACGAACAATATTATAAAGCAGTTGCGATGATTATTCGTGACAGGCTTTCACAAATGAACAGCGATTTCAGGCACGAGGCTAAGGGCCAAGACAGCAAGGAAATTTATTATCTTTGTATGGAATTTCTTATGGGTCGCTCACTTAAGAATAATCTTTATAATCTTGATTTGACGGAAACATTCAAGAAGGCACTTGAATCTTTCGACGTAAGCCTTGATAAGCTTTATGAAAAAGAGCCTGACGCAGGTCTTGGTAACGGCGGTCTCGGCAGGCTTGCTGCGTGCTATCTCGACGGTCTTGCAACAAACGGCTTTCAGTCAATGGGTTATTCTATCAGATATGAAGCAGGTATTTTCAAACAAAAGCTTGTTGACGGCTGGCAGACAGAACTTCCTGATTTTTGGCTTCCGGGCGGTGAGGTTTGGCTCGTTCCACGTGAAGAAAGAAGTGTAGAGGTTAAGTTTGAAGGCTGGGTTGATGAAAGCTGGGACGGCGATTTCCACCACGTTAATTACAAGGATTGCAACACTGTAACCGCAGTTCCTTACGATATGTATGTTTCGGGTAAAGGCAAGGGAGTTTCAAGGCTTCGCCTTTGGGCTGCAAGCAAGCCTGAGCTTGATATGGGTCTTTTTAATTCAGGCTCATATATTAAGGCTATGGAGCAAAGCGCTATGGCTGAGGCTATTTCTAAGGTTCTTTATCCTGCCGATAACACCCCTGAGGGCAAGTCACTCAGACTTCGTCAGCAGTATTTTCTTGTTTCTGCTTCTATTCAGGATATTATTCAGCGTCATCTCACAAGATACGGCACGCTTGATAATCTTCCTGACAAGGTAGCAATTCATATCAACGATACTCACCCGACTATGGCTATTCCTGAGCTTATGAGAATTATGCTTGATGAATGTGGCTATGATTGGGATACCGCATGGAGCCTTGTTACGAGAACTGTTGCTTATACTAACCACACGGTTATGAAAGAAGCACTTGAATGTTGGAGCGAGGACCTTTATAAAAGACTTCTTCCTCGTATTTATTCAATCACTAAAGAAATTGATAATCGTTTTCGTGCTTACGTTTGGGGTGCAACAGGCGATGCTGATAAGGTTGAAAGAATGGCAATCGTTTCAGGCGGCGTAGTAAGAATGGCTAATCTTTGCGTTGCCGGCTCTCACTGCGTAAACGGTGTATCTGCGCTTCATTCCGAGATTCTTAAGGACACTGTATTTAACGATTTTTATACAATCACTCCTGAAAAGTTTACCAATGTAACAAACGGTATTGCGTTTAGAAGATGGATTTGTCAGGCAAATCCTGAGCTTACTTCGTTTATTACTGAACTTATCGGCGATGGATTTATAACTAAGAGTGATGAACTTCTTAAGCTTCGTGATTATAAAGACGACAAGCAGGTGCTTGACAGACTTACTGCAATTAAGCTTGCCAATAAGGAAAAATTTGCCTCGGTAGTTAAAAAGAGAAACGGCATTGAGCTTGACCCGACATCTATTTTTGATGTTCAGGTTAAAAGACTTCACGAGTATAAAAGGCAGCAGCTTAACGTTCTTAATATTATTGCCGAATATCAGATGCTTAAGGCTAATCCTAATATGGAATTCCAGCCGAGAACTTATATTTTTGCTTCTAAGGCAGCACCCGGCTACTTTATGGCTAAGAAGATTATCGAGCTTATCGACGCTCTTTCAAAAGTTGTTAATAACGACCCGGATATTAAGGGCAGAATTAAGGTCGTATTTATGGAGGATTATAACGTTTCTCTTGCGGAGATGCTTATGCCTGCCGCTGATATTTCAGAGCAGATTTCTCTTGCAGGCACAGAGGCTTCAGGTACAGGTAATATGAAGCTTATGTTAAACGGTGCAATCACTCTCGGTACTCTTGACGGCGCAAACGTTGAAATTCACGATGCAGTCGGCGATGATAATATCTTCATCTTTGGCTTGAAAACTCCTGAGGTTATGGAACTTCAAAAGAAGGGCTATAATCCTATGGAATATATGTATAATAACGAAACGCTCAAGTCTGCAGTTGAGTTTATTCAAGCAGGTGTAAACGGCAAGAGCTTCGGTGAAATTTCTTCATCGCTTATGAATGTTGACCAATATATGGCACTTGCAGACTTTGCCGATTATCAAAAGGCTCAAAAGCTTTCGGCACAGGCTTATCAGGATAAGGAAAGATTTGCAAAAATGTCACTTATGAACATCAGCGGCGCAGGTATTTTCAGCGCTGACCGTTCAATAATGGATTATGCAAATAATATTTGGCATACTCAGCCTGTTAAGTTTAAGGAAGAAGCGCCAAAGACGTCTAAAAAGAGTGCTCCTATGACTAAAGAGGAGAAAAAACCTGCCAAAAAGAGCACTGCAAAAAAAGCTGAAAAAAAGCTGAGCCTAAAAAGGAAGTAAAAAAAGAAACTCCTAAAAAGGCAGAGTTAAAAAAATCAGCTAAAAAGACAACAAAAAAGTCTAAATAATAAGCTTTAAGGCGACCGATGGTCGCCCACCCACGGTAATCTCATTTAGATAATCTAAAATGAAATGAATTTCGCAAGAGGCGAACATTGTTCGCCTCTTGATTTTTGTAAAGGAAAAGAAATCAGTGCAGATATATAATTCACGAGACAAGTCATACAAGTCAATAGTTTCGGCGATTGCGACTAATGAAAAGTGCAAATTCCGCATTATTGTGCCGAGAAATATGAAATGCTGCGCAGCCCAACTTGCAATTACAAAGGACGGCGAGGACACTGCATTTTACAATATGTTTTGGGCAGGAATGTGCGGCGATAACTTTGAATATTGGGAGCTTCATTTTTATGCCACAACGCCCGGTCTTTATTTTTATCATTTTGTGCTTGATACTCCTTGGGGCAAAAGCTATGTTAAAAACGCAGGTGACGGCAGGGGTGAACTCAATGCTTCTTTGCCTGATTTTCAACAGACTGTTTATGACGAAAATTTCGCAACTCCGAACTTTTTGAAGGGCGGAATAATGTATCAAATATTTCCTGACAGGTTTTTTAATTCCAAAACTCCTAAGAAAAATGTTCCTAAAAGCCGTGTGATGCGAGATTGGGGCGATACTCCTTATTGGAAAGAGGAGCAGATGAACGGCATTTGGAACAATGATTATTTTGGCGGCGACCTTAAGGGAATTGAAAAAAAGCTTTCGTATATTGCTGATTTGGGCGTTACTTGTATTTATCTTAATCCTATTTTTGAATCTCATTCAAACCACAGATATGATACTGCCGATTATGAAAAAATTGACAGCCTGTTGGGCGATGAGAATGATTTAAAAAATCTCTGCAAGGTTGCTAAGGAAAAGTATGGCATCAGCATAATTCTTGACGGAGTTTTCAGCCATACAGGCTGCGACAGCAGATATTTTAATATGTATAATCATTATGACGATATAGGCGCATATAACAGCAAGGAAAGTCCTTATTTTTCTTGGTATAAATTTATCAATTGGCCCGATGAATACCATTCTTGGTGGGGTATTAAGCTTTTGCCGGAGGTTATTGAAGAGGACGAGGGATATAGAAATTATATTTGCGGCGAAAACGGAATTTTGAAAAAATGGCTTCGTTGCGGCATAGCAGGCTACAGGCTTGACGTTGCGGATGAACTTCCCGACATTTTTCTTGACGATTTGAGAAAAAGTGTTAAAAGTGAAAATGAGAACGCTATAATTATAGGCGAGGTTTGGGAGGACGCTACCAACAAATTTGCATACGGGCAAAGAAGAAAGTATTTGCTTGGCGAAGAACTCGACAGTGTGATGAATTATCCTTTTGCCGATGCAATCCTCAATTTTGTCCGCTATGCAAACGGCAACGCTTTTTTTAACGCTGTTCTTTCTATTATTGAAAATTATCCGCCGCAGGTTTTAAATGTTTTGATGAATCATATCGGAACTCACGACACTGAACGTGCAATAACACGTCTTGCAGGTGAAAATCCCGATGGGCATGACCGTGCTTGGCAGTTTGAACATAATACTTTATCTGAATTTGATTATTTAAAGGGCATTTCTATGATGAAAATTGCTTCCCTCATTCAGTTCACTTTGCCGGGTGTTCCGTCTATTTATTACGGCGATGAGATTGGTATGCAGGGTATGAAGGACCCGTTTAACCGTGGCTGTATGGCTTGGGATAAGCCAAACGAGGAGCTTTTGAAATGGTATAAGCGCCTCGGTCAAATCAGGCATAGCTCTAAGGCATTTATTGACGGCGATTTTGAAAAGCTGTATTGCGACGGCGGTGTAATCGCTTATTCCCGTAGCAGTGAAGGCGACAACATTTTGGTTGCAATTAATAATTCAAATGAGCAAAAGCGTATATTTGTCGGAACACAGTGGGATAATTCTTATTCGCTTTTTGATGAGAAAAGCGTTGACGGTTTTGTAAACTTGCCGCCTTATAGATACACTTTGCTTTCAAAAAAAGAATACTAAAACAAAAGGTCATCGGATTGAATTTAATCCGACGACCTTTTTTCCATATATACGTATTTATACATATTCAATATTTTCGCTTGGTTTGAACATCATTATAAACGGAATTACAAGCAGTACGCTTGCGATAAAAATACTTTTTATATCCAAAAATTTGGTTGTGATTGCACCGGCTATTGCGCCTAATGCAAAAAACAAATTAATTCCGTAATAGGTTAAGCTTCTGAGTGTGATTTTTTTGTCTTTCTTTTTTATTCCCAAAAATAAAAGTTCTGTGCCGCTTCTTAAATTGCCCGTGCACATTGTTGTTGCAACAGTGTTGCCGTTGATAACCCTAAAAGTTTCCACCTGAAGAGAACACACAAACGATACCATTACGTTTACTAATGTGTTGCCCTTGCCGCTTGGAATAAAGCCACACACTGCAAGAATTATTATTTCTGCCAAAACAATAATCTGCCTCCAATGCATATGACGGCTTTTTTTAAGTGTTGCTTTGATTACTTCGGATAATAAAATTCCGAGTGCAAATGCAAGAATAGGAACAACATAGTGAATCACTCTTTCAAAATCGCCCTTTGCAAGGTTTATTCCCATAAGAACAATATTACCTGTTTGCGCATTTGCAAATACTCCGCCACGGGTAATGTATGTATAAGCATCAAGAAATCCACCTGTCAGAGCCAGCATTATGCCGAGTATGAAGTTTTCACTCATCTGCTTTTCTCTTATTTTTTCATTTAATTCCATAATAGAAATCCTTAAGTTAAATACATATATTAAGCGGACGAAAACAATTCGCCCGCCGTGAATTTTATATAAACAACGCTATACTCTTGCTACCATTTCGCCGTATTCTTCTTTGCTTTTCTTGATGAATGCTTCCACCTGAGCGGCGCTTGGCATAGCATCAGAACAGGAGTGAGCAGAAATAAGAATTGAAGCTGAAGCAGAGCCGAATTCAAGGCATTCAATAATTTCTTTGCCATTAAGAAGACTGTAAAGGAACGATGAGCCGTAGCCGTCACCGCCTCCAAAGCCTTTGAGTTTAACAGCAGGGAACGGCTTGATTGAATAGAATTTGCCGTCGTTTGTATAAGCGGTTGAGCCTTCCTTGCCATGCTTGATTACGCAAATTGCTGCGCCGAATGACTGCCAATATTTAGCAGATTCAGGGTCGCTTTCCTTAACGCCTACGATACCCTCAGTTAAATCAAATTCTTCTCTTGAACCCATAATGATATCTGCATTTTGAGCAACAAGGCTGTAGTAAACAGCAATTTCGTCTTTTGATTTCCAAGTGTATTCTCTGTAATCAATATCAAAAACAATGCGAACATTGTTCTTTTTAGCAAGCATCATAGCTTTAAGGCAAGCCTCTCTTGACGGAGATTGAGCCAAAGCAGTACCGCTGATAACAATTGCCTTTGCAGATGCAATGTACTTTTCGTCAATATCTTCCGGTGCCATACAAAAATCAGCCACATTGTCACGATACATAAGTATTGATGATTTTTCTTTAGAAAGAATTTCGGTAAATGTAAGTCCTATGCATTCGCCGTTTTTAGCTCTTGTCACGTGGCTTGTATCAATGCCCTCTTTTTCAAAATAGTTTACAACAAAGTCACCGAATTGGTCATTACTTACACAGCCGCAAAAGCCGACCTTACAGCCGAGCCTTGCAAGACCTACAGCAATATTGGCAGGAGAACCGCCAACATATTTGTTAAAATTTGATGACTCGCTAAGCGGCATATACATATCGGTAGGATTAAAGTCGATAGCGATTCTGCCGATTGGAATAAAATCAAGCGGCTTTGACATATCAAATTCTACGTAATTCATAAATTTTACCTCTCATATATAAAAAATAATATTAAGCCTTATTGTCAGTGTCGAAAATTAATATGTGGCGCTTTGCGTTTTGATAAGCACCCTCAACCTCGGCAGCCTGCAAATCATAATATCCGCTTATTTTATCGTTTTTATAAGCGTCTTTAACCGTATGCTCAACGCTGTCAAACGTGGCGGTTGCAATATTTATTTTTTTAATGCCCGTATGCGAGCAACGCACAAAATCATCAGGAGTAATTCCCGTTCCGCCGTGAAGCACAAGCGGTAATTCAGCGTTTTTCTCCACTTGTTCAAGAATATCAAACCTAAGTTTGGGAGTGCTTTTGTAATTGCCGTGCGCATTTCCGATAGCAATTGCAAGTGCGTCAACGCCTGTTTCGTTTTCAAACCTTACTGCGTCCTCCGGCTTGGTACAATTGATTGCAATATCTTCGCTTCCGTCCTCCGAACCGCCTACGCATCCGATTTCAGCCTCAACGTCTGCACCGTACTTTTTAGCAAGTGCAATAACTTCTTTTGTAGTTTTGATATTTTCATCAAGCGGCAAATGCGAACCGTCAAACATAACAGACGTAAAGCCAAGTTCAAGCGCCTGAGTGATTTTTTCAATCGTTTTGCCGTGGTCAAAGTGAACTGCAACCGGAGTGCCTGCACTCTTTGCGGCAGCAACCATAAGCGGACCTATAATCTCAAGCGGACTTTGTTTTAATCTTACTTCCGCTATTTGCAAAATAACAGGCGCTTTAAGTTCTTTTGCTGCTTTGAGAACACCAAGCACCATTTCCATATTTGCAACTGAAAATGAGCCTACTGCATAGTTGCCCTTTTGAGCGTCAGCCAAAAGCTTACTCATATTTACAAGCATTTTTTTACCCTCTTAAAACAAAATGAGCGAGTTGACAGTAAGCCGAGTTCTGTCATGGGCAATTATCTATCTAGTTGCAAAATTGCTTTTGCAATCGAGCCATCCTTCGAAGTTATGTGTCGAGCAAACAACCCTTCAGTCGATGTTGCAGCGAATAGGGTTTACATGGCAGGGAATGTCTCCACTCCCTCGGTGAGCTCTTACCTCGCCTTTCCACCCTTACCTATACTTGGTATAGGCGGTATATCTCTGTTGCACTTTCCCTAAGGTCACCCTCGGCGGCCGTTAGCCGTTATTCTGCTCTGCGCTGCTCGGACTTTCCTCATACCGATATCGGCACGCAATTGCCAAGTCAACTCGCTTTCTCTATTTTAAGATAATTTATTATTTATGTCAATATATTTTACAAAATGACGGTTGAAATAGTTTGAAATATGTAGTATATTCTTTAATAGTATTGGAGGTGGAATTATGCCACGTTTTGAAAACGAAGATTTTGACCCTAAAAAGAGAAACAGGGAAGATATAGACAGAACTGTTCCAAAGGATGAAGATTATTATAATTATTCGCCTGAGGATATTGACCTTAATTTTAATTCAAAAAAAAGAGAGGATAATATTGTTGTTGATAATCAGCGCAAACCGGGAAACTACGGCGATTATCAGCAAGACAGCAGGGGAGATATAACTTTTAAAAGTGAAACAATTGATGATTTTGACAGAGGCTCATCATCTTATCAAAGAAACACAAGAAGCACTCCTCACTTCCCAAACGGCAGCCATTTCGGCTCATCTAACAGAGAAAATTTTAAAAAAGGCAACAGTCATAATTCGTCAAACAAGAATAAAAAGCATAAAAGCAAAAACGGAAAAAAAGCTAAATCTATTTTAGCGGTAATTTTAGTTCTTGTTATTTTGCTTGTCGGCTCCGTATTCCCCGTTTTGGCAAGAGTTAATTATGATGAAAAAAAGGCGGATAAATATGTAACGGCAAGCGATTTGAAAGATGATTCATCTGTTAAAAATATTCTTCTTTTGGGTGTTGACGCAAGAAGCAATGAAAACGCCGAACAAACAAGAAGCGATACAATGATGCTTGTCAGCGTCGATTCAAAGCACCACGCAATCAAGCTTGTCTCGTTTCTTCGTGATACTTGGGTATATATTCCGTCGCTTGAACACGAGCAAAGGCTTAATGCGGCTTGCTCCGACGGCGGCTATAAAAATGTAGTCGAAACTATTGAATATAATTTCGGCGTCAAGATTGACGGCTATGTTGTAACCGATTTTGAAATGTTTAAGGTTCTTGTTGACAGTCTCGGCGGTGTTAATGTCGACGTTACGGAAAAGGAAGCTAAAGAAGTTACAAACCATCCTAAGCGATACGGTAATGTTACGCTTGAGGCAGGTGATAATAAGCTTACGGGCGAGCAAGCGCTTGCTTATTGCAGAATAAGAAAGATTGATACCGATTTTGTAAGAACTCAAAGGCAACGTACGGTTATGAGTGCAATTCTTAAAAAAGCACTTACCAATCCTTTTAAACTTTACAAAATGGCATATAACAGCGCACCTTATATTGAAACCGATTTGTCTAAGGGCGAACTTATGGGGCTTGTGTCTAAAGCAGGCACCTGCGTTGCAAATATTCATCAAACGAGCATTCCGTTTGACGGCACTTGGGATTATGCAACAATTTGGGGTAACAGCGTAATTAAGATTAATACCGAAAAAAATAAGTACAAGCTTATAGATTATATCTATAACCTGTCCTCGGCAGATATTAAGGCGCAAGAAAAAGAAGATAAATAAAACAAATATTAACTACAAGGACAGCAGGGGATAACCTTGCTGTCCTTGTTATTTTTTATATTTATTTTTATTACTGTTTGCCTTGGAATATCAAATCTGATTTTATTATATGAAGTTTATTTTGAATTGAAAACTTATTTGTCAAATGACGGGTTGCAAGCATAGTAATTTTTGCTGTCGAGCTTATCCGTCACGAGTCGCAAGCCCTCACCTCGTCACCAATCTTGTAAAAAATTATGACCGATAACTTACATACCAAAACAGCCGTGAGCGTTTTGCTCACGGCTTATGTTTTTTATAAACTTCTCTCAATAACAGTAAATTTTGTACAGATATCAATTAACCTGTCATCACCGATTTTATGGTTCATTACATCGTCAATATGGTTATAATAAATATCCTTACTATCATCATCCCCCAATAAACAGACAAGCCATTGGTTATTTTCAGCAGGAAATATTCCATATTCAATACCTTGCCATTCAAATCCTAAATCACAGCCTCTGCTTATTGCATCTTTAAATTCATATTTTGTTTTGAAATCTCTATTCCCATCAATAGTAATTTCTATTATATTCATTTTATTATCTCCTTTTGCTATATGATATTTAAAACTTGGCAATTCTCCATTAGGATAATTAATAGGTGGACTTGGCTTTGGATGACAGTCTTCTCCAACCCAATTGATTTCATGATCATGTGGATTTGAATGTTTATGCGCTTTTCCGTGATCTGTATGGTGCCTTTCTTTTACAGCTTTTCCATCGTCACCAATTTTTGTTTCATACCAATAATCTCCGTTTTTACTAAAAAAATGAGTATATTTTATTTCACCTGGTTCACCTAAAAACCTTGCATCTTCCGGCTTGTCAGGATGAGGTTGCCATTGACCGCCGTGAACACTGCCGCTGCCTTTTAAAATTAAGGATGCATTATCATTATATTTAACAACAATATTACTGTTTGGCGATGGCTTTTCTATACCCAGCAAATACTTTTCCATTTGGGTATATGGCAATTCAATTTTATCGTCATCATAATGCTGCCAAGAACTCAAATCATAATCAACAAATAAAATATTGCCTTTCATTTCAGGAAACGGATAATGATAGCAAATGATTGTTTCCGGCTCAATACGCTTTAGCATTTCATTGTAGCCAGCCATAAAAAAATCTTTTTGGTCTGCTCTGTTTCCGTGTGCGCTTGCCATATAAGTCGATACTGCAACTGTGCTTCCTTTTTCAATACCATTAAAGCAGAAATCGAAAGTATTTTCAAGTCCCCAGTTAACTGTCGGGATAACCCGAATACCTTTATCTGCCAAGTATGCACCTACCCATCTGTTGCGAAAGGTGTTATACCTTTGCATATTTTCATTCATTTCAATATACATACTGAAATCGGGTGTAAGCACAGCTTTGTACTGCGATAACTTTTCAATATACTTATCAGGATTGTTCCATATATCTTCAAACTTATAATCATACAAAAAGAAATGGACAAAGCGGTTAAAGTGAGTATCTGTTTCTGTTTTTGCAATATCAAAGCCAATCAGCCTTAAACCTTCTTTTTCATCATCCTGCAAAGAAACCTTTTTCAGTATTGGCATATCCATACCAAATTGATTTCTTAAAAACATTGGATTTGTTCTGTATTTGTAATTTTCTTCTGTCATAGTGAGTATGACTCCTTTCTGCAAATTAGGACTCAACAGTCCAGTTTAGCAGATTAGAGAAGATTTTGAGTTTTGTCAAGCATTTTATGAAAAATTTAATAAAATATAGTGTTTAAATGCTATATTTTAAGATAAGATGAGATTAAAAAGACATACAAAAGCAAGATGTGAAATCAACACACCTTGCTTTAACATTCAGAACTCAAATTTATTAAGAATCCACTTCAGCATATCAATATTTATTTTCGTGAGACTATCAAATTTATCAAACTGACTGAAATATGCGATGCAGATAATCTGAATGGAATAAATCACATAAGGCAAAGCCTGTTTTTCAAATTCAGACATCGGAGTAATGCTCTCATAACCCTTTAAAAGATTATTAAATATTTCAAGCCACTTTGTTGTATATTTTTCGTTCTATTTTGGACTAATCATCCTTGTATTCTCTGTTCAACGGAAAGGTAACTGTCATAACAGTTCCCTTTTCTGTACTTTCTTCTGCCTGCACTTTGCCACCGTGAATATCAGCAATTTCCCAAACCAAAGAAAGTCCAAGACCCACACCGCCATTTTCTCTGCTACGGGATTTATCCACACGGAAGAACGGCTGAAAAATACTTTCTTTATACTTTTCCGGTATTCCGCAACCTGTGTCGGCAACCCTGACAACAAGATCGTCACCCTCCTGAGAAACAGAAACACGCACAGTTCCGTCAGGGCGGTTATACCTGATTGCGTTTTCCGTCAAATTAAAGATCAAACGATAAATCAAGGTGTCACTGCCAACCATAGTGCCGGTGCCGTCACATTCAAGAGTGACCCCTTTTTTCTCTGCCAAAGGAGAAAGGTCGGCAAGAATTTCCTCAATCATCGGTGCAAGCTCAATGCAGTCATTACACGGCACAGTTCGAAGCTCGCTCATTTCAAGCAAGGTCTTTGTAACCTGCGACATTCGCTCCGTTTGTTCCTGCAATAATTTGAGGAGGTCGGCACTTTCGGCATCCAAATCAGGATGCTCAACAGAAAAAAGTTCAAGTTGTGCCTGAAGCAATGCAAGAGGGGTGCGCAATTCGTGTGCGGCATTGCCGGTGAACTGCCGTTGTGCCGTGAACCCCTCGTCAAGTCGGTCAAGCATCTGATTAAAAGAAATGCTGAATTGCTTGAACTCGGCAGGCACATCATCGGTTATCTTCATATCGGGCAAGTTATTCGGCTGAACATTTTCAACCCTTGAAGCAAAGGTGTGCAAAGGCTTCAATGCTCTGCCACTGACAAAGCATGCCAAAACACCGCCAAGCAATGTTACAACCGCTGTTATGCACCAATTTGTAGTGGAAAACGACTCCTGCGCACCGTTAACTATAATAGTTACTTCTTGATCAAGGTCGGCACTTTCAGGGTTGAAAAATTCCTGATCACCTTTATACGAATCGCTGTTAGCAGAAATGCCATTGCCGATAGAATCCATATAATGTCTGCCCGAATAACCGATAAGGGAATTCATAGACACGCAGGTTATACCTATAAGTATAGCAGTCATCAAAGTGATACGCCATTGAAGAGACATTTTTTTCATTCTTCTTCTTCCCCCATTACATAGCCCTCACCGATACGATTGCGAATCGGGTCGTATCCAAGAGAAGTGCGAAGTTTCTTTCTCAAAGCAGAAATATGTACCCTTATCGAATTGCTGAAATTGTCAACGCTATTGTCCCAAACATGTTCAATAAATTCTTCCTGACTTATGGGGCGACCTCTGTTTACCATAAGATATTCAAGTATGCCTGTTTCCTTGCGGGTCAACGGCAAAGGTTCACCTCCGACAATAGCCTTGCGAGATTTTGTGTCAAACGAAACATCACCGCAGGTCAGCACAACATCATTTTGAGTGAACTGTCGGAGGGTAAGACTGCGAATCCTTGCAGCAAGTTCTTCCAAATGGAACGGCTTTGCCAAATAATCGTTTGCACCTGCATCCAAACCGTCAACCTTATCAGACACTTCACTACGGGCAGATAAAATCAGCACCTTTGTGTCACGGTCGGTTTTTCTGAGTGTTCTCAAAACAGTCATGCCGTCAGCACTCGGTAAATTCAAATCAAGCACAACGAGGTCAAAGTTATCGTCAGCAAGCATTTGCATTGCGGTTATTCCGTCATAGCAACAGTCAACGCTATAAGCAAGACGCTTCAAGCTACGGGCGATTGTTTCGCACAATATTCTTTCGTCTTCAACAACTAAAATGTGCATAAAAACTCTCCTTGCTTTAAAGTATATTTATAATTATAGCACAAAAACATAAAATCTGTGTTAAATTTCTGTTCTTAACGAAAATTTTATATCCGATGTGCTACAATGACACCAGAAAATAAAAGGAGTGATTGAATTGACCAGAGCAAAAAAGGCTTTATCACAGGCAGTACTGCTTATTTCGGGAGCTATTATGCTCGGCTTCGGCGCAATGCGTGGCGAAACTGAAACCGTTTTGAGCAAGGCAATCAGGCTTTGTTTGGAGTGTGTAGGAATTGGATAAAAAGAAAACAAAGAATAAAAACCATAATAAGAAAAAATATACGGCATCAAACCGATTAGCCAAATTCCGAGGATGGATTCAGGCAGGAGCAACTCTGCTGACAAATATTCATCTGCCAAACTTTTTTAAAGGCGAAATTTATCAAGGCAAAGGCAAGGCCGTTTGTGTGCCGGGTCTGAACTGCTATTCCTGTCCTGCCGCATCGGGTGCTTGCCCAATCGGCTCATTTCAGGCGGTGGTCGGCTCATCAAAATATAAGTTTTCCTATTATATAACAGGATTTCTCATTTTATTGGGAGTTCTGCTCGGACGCTTTATCTGCGGATTTTTGTGCCCGTTTGGTTGGTTACAGGATTTGTTACATAAAGTCCCGACCAAAAAGTTTTCAACAAAAAAACTCAAGCCACTGACATATATCAAATATGCAGTACTGCTGTTGGCAGTTGTTTTATTACCGGTGCTCATAGTAAATGATTTGGGGATGGGCGACCCATATTTCTGCAAATATATATGTCCGCAAGGTGTGCTTGAGGGTGCGTTGCCACTTTCGGCAGTCAACGAAGGCATCCGTTCGGCATTGGGAAAACTGTTTTCGTGGAAACTTGTTGTGCTGATTTCGGTAGTCGTTTTGAGCGTGCTGTTTTACAGACCGTTTTGCAAATGGATTTGCCCACTCGGTGCATTCTATGCACTGTTCAACAAGGTTTCGCTGTTTGGGATGAAGGTAGACGAGCACAAATGCGTTTCGTGCGGTAAATGTGCAAAGGTGTGCAAAATGGATGTTGATGTTACAAAAACACCTAACAGCACCGAATGTATCCGATGTGGAAAGTGCATAAGTGCCTGTCCTACCGAAGCGGTCAGCTTTCAATACGGCTTTGGCTTGTTTGGAAAAACAGTAGACGAAAACGTAAAAATTGAAAACAAAACAAACAAAAACGAAACAAAAGAGGAATTATAACGGAGAAATAATTATGAAATTTTCAAAACTCTCAAAAATCTTAACAGTAGTATTATTAGTTTCTGCATTGGCAATCAGCCTTGTTGCTTGCTCAACATCAAAAAACAACAAAGACGAAAAACAATCAACAGATTCAAGTATTTCATCCTTGATAGAAACAGAACCGAAAAGCGCTGAAGAAGCTTCAAAGCTCTACAATCAGCTTATGGAAAAAGAAAACGAAATCTTGTCAACAGATAAAGCTCTTTGGGAAAAAGTATTTATGGCTTCAAACAAAGACTCTTCAATGATTGAGAACGGCACAAACTACGGTGACTTCCTTCTCAAGACAATTGAGGGTGCAAAGGACCAATTCACAGATGAGGAATACAAAAAACTCGTTGCCGGTGCAGAACAAATCAAGAAAATTGAGGGCAAACTCGCAATCTTGGAGCAAAAATATCCTGAATGTGCAAAAGCACCTTCAAACGGTGACAGCGTTCCGGCTGACAGCAACGGCGTTATTTCAAATGGCGGTGGCGCAACAAGTTTTCCGTCATTCGACGGCAAGGACCTTGATGGCAACGATATAAAGAGCAGTGACTTTTTCAAAAGCAACAATGTAACAGTTGTTAACTTCTGGTTCAGCACTTGCAAGCCATGTGTCGGCGAACTTCAGGAATTAGAAGCACTCAACAAGAAACTTGCTAAAAAAGGCGGTCAGGTTGTCGGCATCAACACATTCACAATTGACGGTGACAAGACAGCAATTTCAGAAGCAAAGGACATCCTTTCAAAGAAAGGTGTAACATACAAGAACATTTGGTTTGATTCAAACAGCGATGCAGGCAAGTTCACATCAGGCATTTTCTCTTACCCAACAACATATGTTGTCGACAAGAACGGCAACATTGTAGGCGAGCCAATCGTTGGTGCAATCACCGAAAAAAATCAAGCAAAGACACTTGAAAAACTCATAGACCAGGCTTTACAGGTCAAATAAGAATAAAGCATAAAGTGATAACCTCTCCCGAATTGAACTGCCCAAGTTGTGCAGACGGCACAAAAAGCAGGTCTATGGTAGAATAATTAAATTTTAAGCAACAAACTGATTTCGTTTTTCTAACGGAGTCAGTTTTGTTTTTGTTTGAATACGGTAATTGTTGTAGAAGTTGATGTATTCGTATATGATGAGGCGAGTCTCATCATATACGGAAAGTTTGACTCTGTGGATACATTCGGTTTTGAGAATTGAAAAGAAATTTTCGGCTAAAGTATTATCATATGGATTACCACGCCTTGACATTGACGGCGTTATGCCGTATGATTGTGTTAGGTTAAAGTATGCTTGTGATGTGTACTGAAATCCTTGGTCACTGTGGAGTTGCATCTCCGCAGTGATTTTTTCTTTCCTCTTTGCAGCTTTAATCGTATCAAGCACCAATTTAATACTTTGTTCTTTATCTGTTTTGTACGTAACAATACTGTTGTCATACAAATCTCTGATGATTGATAAGTACAGAAAACCTTGAGCAGATTTAATGTATGATATATCTGTTACCCATTTTTGATTTGGTCTTTCGGCTGTGAATTCTCTGTTCAAAAGATTAGGGTATCTGTGTAAGTATTGACTGCAATAATGAAATTTCTTTCTGCGTACAACTGACAACAAGTTATACTTTTGCATTACACGAAGAACAGTTTTTGGATTGCAGTATATTCCTTGTCTTTCAAGCCATATATTCATTTGGTGATAAGCCGACATAATGCGAAAACAGTCTGCAAAAATGCACATAGGAATATCCTGCCATACAGCATAACTCATCCATATTGGTTTAAGCTTTGAGATTATTATCAACATAATCAAGAACATTCTGTATAATTCTGCGATTATCCATTGCCTCCTCCTTTCTTAACACCTGCAAGTGTGATTATAGTATAGCATATAATTCTTCAAAAAACATTTCTGTTTCTATCATTCTTATTGACAAGAACAATTTAATGAAATATCATATAATTATGATTAAGATTATGTTTGTGTGCCACGGCAACATTTGCCGTTCGCCGATGGCTGAATTTGTGTTAAAGGATATGGTTAGTCGCAGAGGGTTGGGGAAGGATTTTGTAATTGCCTCCTCTGCTACCAGCACAGAAGAAATATGGAATGGTGTGGGCAATTCTGTTTATCCGCCTGTAAAGGCTGTTCTTGAAGGTCACGGCATTGACCCAAGCGGTAAAAGAGCCGTTCAGCTCAAAGCGAGTGACTACGATAAATACGATTTGTTCATCGGTATGGACAGTGCCAACATCCGCAATATGGCTCATATTCTCGGCAGAGATAAGGACAGCAAAATCCATAAGCTGATGGAATACACAGGCAGTAGCGCAGATGTTTCGGACCCTTGGTACACTCGTGATTTTGACAGGTGCTACAAGGACATTTATGCCGGTTGCGAAGCATTGCTAAACAGCTTACTATAATTATTGATTGAAACTACAAAAGGATGAAATATATGAAAATTAAACCATTCAAGATTACAAGTGCGGGAAATACATTAAGAGGAATAATGCTTAACTGCGATGCAAAAACCCCTAAAAAGACGGTCATTTTATGCCATGGCTTTGCAAGCAATATGCTGATTACCTCGCCTTATGCAAAGGCATTTACAGATTCAGGATATGCCGTAATTATGTTTGATTTTTGTATGTCCGGCAGTGGAATTTCCGGTGGCAAAAGTGTAAATATGAGCGTACAGACTCAAAAGAAAAATCTACTTGATGTGCTTGAATATGCCAAAGTTCTTGATTTTGTTGACAACAATCACATAACCCTTTGCGGTTGCAGTCAGGGTGGACTTGTATGCTCGTTAGTAGCGGCCGAAAAAGAGGATGAAATTGAAAGGATGATTATGTATTATCCCGCCCTTTGTATTCCCGATGATTCAAGATGCGGATGTGTAATCGGAACAAAGATCGATCCAAACAATGTGCCTGACAGCTTTCACGGTGTTTTTGTCAAGCTCGGCAAAAAGTATGTTGAGGATGCAAGAACTCTTGACCCTTATGAGCAGATTTGCACCTTCAAAAAGCCTGTTTTGATTATTCACGGAATTGAGGACAAGCTCGTTAAGATTGAGTATTCAAGAAAAGCGAATGAGAGATATGAGAATTGCGAATTGATTGAGGTTCACGGCGACCACGGATTTATCCTAAAGGGCTTCAAAGCCGGTAAGAAAGCAACTGAAAAATACTTGAGTGATTTGAATTAATGAAGCTTATGAATCAACTAAACGACAAAGCCTTCATTGATTCGCTGAATAAACTGTTGAATGATTGATAATAACGCCCAAATGTGCTATTATTATAGTATAAATTAAGCATTATTTTTGAAAGTTGGTAATAATGGTATATCAGGAAATAGATAATATAAAATTCAAAATGAAAGAATATTTTAATTTTTCGTTTTTACATAAATTCGGAAAGGTGTTCAAAGTGTTCGACGACCAAGATAGCGGTAATATATGTTTTGGGGTTAATAACGGTAACGAAAAACTATTTATTAAATTTGCAGGAGCACCGACATCCGAATATTCAGGTGAACCGATTGATGCAATAAACACACTTAAATCAACTGTTCCTCTTTATCAAACAATACATCACAAATGCCTAATTGAGTATATTGATTCATTTGAAATAAGCAATGGCTTTGCAATGATTTTTAGATGGGCAGACGGTAAATGTATGGGTAGAATGTATGATTCCCATAAAGAAATTATGGCGTTGCCCATCAAAACTAAATTAAAAATATTTAGTGATATAACTAATTTTGTTGAAAGCATTATCAATCAAGATTATATTGCTATTGATTTTTATGATGGCAGTATTATGTATGATACTATAACTGAAAAAACAACGATATGTGATATTGATTATTTTAGAAAACTACCCACAAAAAACGATATGGGAAAAATGTTTGGAAGCGACAGGTTTTTGTCACCGGAAGAAAAAGTATTAGGTGCCGAGCTTGATGAAACTACAAATGTTTATACATTAGGTCAAATGGCATTTTCACTTTTTACAGATAGCGACAGGAAAAAAGAAAATTGGGTTCTTAATCGTGAGAGTTATGATGTTTTAATAAAAGCAATAAGTCCTGAGAAAAGAAATCGTTATAGAACAATAAAAGAATTTTCTGATCATTGGAATATGGCATTATGATGTATATAGAGAATAAAATTAATCGTTGATATTGAAATATAAGTTGGAGGTGCTATATGGCACTTGAAAATAAATTAGGACTTGCAAGCTCTGCCGAACTTGCCCGTGAGGAAGAACGACTCAGCAAGAAAAAGGCTGTGGAGCTATTTGAAAAAAGAGCTTTAGATAATCTACCTGCAGGCAAGTTTTCTACATTGCAGACAATCCATAAATATCTGTTTGAGGACATATATGCCTTTGCAGGTAAACTAAGAACAGTCAATATTGCAAAGGGTAATTTCCGTTTTGCACCGTTAATATACCTTGAGTCAGCACTTGAAAATATTGATAAAATGCCACAGTCAAGCTTTGATGAGATAATTGAAAAATATGTTGAAATGAATGTTGCCCACCCTTTCAGAGAAGGAAACGGGCGTAGCACTCGTATTTGGCTCGACCATATCTTAAAGAACGAAATCGGCAGGGTTGTTGATTGGAGCAAGGTGGATAAGGAGGATTATCTGCTTGCTATGGAGCGCAGTCCGATTAGAGATATTGAAATTAAACATCTTTTGAAAAATGCATTGACTGATGATATCAATAGCCGTGAGGTGTATATGAAAGGCATCGACCACAGCTACTACTACGAAGGCTATACAACATTTAAGACAGAAGAATTGTAAAAATTTAAGGTGTTTACAGTATGAAATATGACTTTATAGATGATTTTTTGCTTAGCAAAAAAGGTGTTACAAAGGACTTTCAGGCAGATTGGAATTGGATAAGATACAAGGTCGATGACAAGATGTTTGTTGCAGTTTGTCTTAATACTGACAACAATCCTGTATATATCACATTAAAGCTAAATCCTGTTGACGGTGAATTTTTCAGAAACAGCTATGAGGACATTATTCCCGGCTACTATATGAACAAAACCCATTGGAATTCCATAAAAGCCGACGGCAATGTTCCCGATGATGTTATTAAGGAATTATTGGATAAATCCTATAACGAAATCCTCAACAAGCTTTCAAAAAAGAAACGAGCAGAAATATTATCATTGTAAAACAAGTGAAAAACAACAAAGTACAAAAAATATCCCCCCCTTTTGTTTTTCGTCTTATTGACGATATGAAAACTTAACGATATAATGAAAACACCATAAAGAGTGTGCGAGGGACAAGCCCATTGACCACACAGCAACCTGCGTTTGTAAGGTGCTAATGCTTGTATGATGGGCGTTGTGTTTGTTTTTTTAACACTCCTTTATTTGCTCCCATCATAACGATGGGAGCTTTCTTTTGCGCTCTTTTGGAAAAATTTTTAAGGAGTGTTTTTATGAGAACAATAATAAAACAAAAAGTCCCGGCGAGTAATCGTCGGGCAGAAAGGAATTATATGAAAAATAAATTTAAGGAAAACAAATTAGGTTAGGAGTGTGATGTAGAAAAAATATAAGCCTGCGGTATTATGCCACGCAAATTTACAAAGTTGAATAATGAAACTTGTCCTTACAATATAAATTTGTATAGGGAGAGTGTGCATTATGGATAAGCCTGTTATCAATGAAAAGTTAATCGCAAGCTATGAGATTGATTTCAGCAAGGGCAAAACCGTAGTGAACGAATACTCCCCGAGCCTCACCAAAGACGAAATTGAATTAAACCGAATGACTGTTAAAAATATTCTTGCAAAGGCGTTTGGTAGGAATGAAAATTAGGCTGTACTTTCCAAAATGCTTCGTATATATTGATGTTGAGTTATCGGTCAGAAATGAGGTGACTTATTTATGATCGCAATTTATGCTCGGCAATCGGTAGAAAAAGAGGACAGCATTTCAATCGAATCACAGATTGAAATGTGCACCTACGAGGCAAGAGGTGAGGCATTTTTAGTATATAAGGACAAAGGCTTTAGCGGTAAAAATACAAACCGCCCCGAATTTCAGCGAATGATGCAGGATATCAAAACAGGGCGAAAAGGAATAACAAAGGTTATTGTTTACAAGCTCGACAGAATCAGCAGAAGTATTCTTGATTTCTCAAATATGATGGATATATTCGGAAAACTCGGTGTTGAATTTTCATCGGCAACCGAAAAGTTTGACACAAGCACTCCTATGGGCAGGGCGATGCTAAATATCTGCATAACCTTTGCTCAATTAGAACGTGAAACCACGCAACAGAGAGTTAAGGACAACTACATCTCACGCAGTCAGAAAGGCTTTTATATGGGAGGTCCCGTTCCTGTGGGATTCAAAAAGGTCGACCTGACCATTGACGGAATTAAAACCTCTATGTATGAGCAGGTGCCCGAGGAGGCTGAACTGGTCAAAAGGATTTTTGAAATGTACGCAGATGTGAATTACTCTAACGAGGATATTGCAAAAGCGGTTCGTGATATGCCACCGGAATGCAGGCGAAACAGAACTGTTACAAGGGCAAGGGTTCAGGACTTTATCAAGAATCCCGTCTATGTAAAGGCTGACATAAATGTGTATAATTTTTTCAAATCAAAGGGAGTTAAGATAATCAATCAGCCCGAGGATTTTATCGGTACAAACGGCTGTTATCTTTACACAGGCAGTAAGAACACACGAAAGCAGACGGACCTTTCAAATGCTGTTCTTGTGCTTGCGCCACACGAGGGATTTATCGACTCTGATTTGTGGATAAGATGCAGAGAAAGAGCTCTTGACCAACAACAGATTAAACGCAATCCAAAAGCAAAAAACACTTGGCTTGCAGGACTTGTTAAGTGCTCAAACTGCGGATATGCGCTTGTGCGAAAGAATTATGCTAATAAAAATGTCAGTTATTTTCTCTGTTCTCACAAGATGAATGATAATCTGTGCTGTGGGTGCGGAACAATTCACGCTGATGCGTTTGAAAAATTTATATTGCAGAAAATCAAGGAAAAACTGGCTGATTTTAAGGAGTTTGAACTCGAAGGTGTTACTGCCAATAATCCTAAAATAGAAGAATTAAAGGCACGGCAAATCGCAATAGACAACGAAATTAACGAAACGGTTAAAAATGTTGCAGGCGCAAGCGAAACGGTAATGGCATACATCAACGAAAATGTTGAACGGCTCCACAGTGAAAAACTGCAAATACAGTCAGAAATTCAAAGACTCGGGGAAAACAGATATTCGGCAAATGAAAAAATAATCTGTGATTTTGACAGATTCGACGAACTTCCCTTTGAGAGAAAGCGAGAGCTTGCAAATGCAGTAATCAAAAAAATCTATGCAACAAGTGATAAAATTGACATCATTTGGAACATATAATCGTTGACAAATAGGATAAAATATATATAATGATTATAGGATATATTTATCCTAATATCAATATGGAGATGATTATATGTATATCAATACAGACACAATTTTTTCAATGACACAGGCAAATCAAAATTTTTCATCTGTCGCACGCACTGTTGACAGCAAAGGTGAAGCCGTTGTGTTCAAAAACAACAAGCCGAAATATTTGATTGTAGATATGGAATCAAACGATTTAATGCTTGATTTAACGGATGATGAAAAGATTGATATTGTTGCAAAAAGAGTGCTTGAAAAGTATCTTCCTGCATTTAAGGAGCTTGCAAAATGATAAAATTCAGCAAAGAAAAAATATTGCTTTTGCATCAGGTAATGGCAGAAGCGACAGGCGGAGATGTAGGTGTTCGTGATGACGCTTTACTGGAATCGGCTATTGAAAATATATATGCTACCTTTGACGGCGTTGAATTATATCCGAGCAAAGAGGAAAAAGCAGCAAGACTTGGCTATTCACTTATATCAAACCATGCATTTGTCGATGGTAATAAACGCATAGGTATGTATATTATGATATCGTTTCTTGAACTTAACGGTATTAAAATTGATGCAAACAACGATGATGTTGTAAATCTTGGCTTATCAGTTGCAAGCGGAAATGCAAACTATGATGATATTTTAAACTGGATAAATGAACACAAAATCTAAAAATGGAGTAAGGGTAAAACCTTACTCCAAAAAAATATATAAAGTTTACAAGATTGCGGTAGAGTATCACCAAAGCGTTGGTAGTGCACAATTTCACGTTCACGCAAAAACTTAATCGGCTCAATTATATCCGGGTCGTCAACAAGGCGCAAAATGTTATCGTATGTTACCCTTGCTTTTTGCTCTGCCGCAAGGTCTTCGTTTAGGTCGCCGATAGTGTCGCCCGTTACGGCTATGCTTGCCGCATTCCACGGTGCACCGCTTGCCGCTGTCGGATAAACCCCTGCCGTATGGTCAACAAAGTATGCCATAAAGTTAGGATTTTTTTCAATCTCATCTTCTGTCAAATTGCGAGTAAGTTGGTGTACCATTGTTCCTATCATTTCAAGGTGCCCCAATTCCTCAACGCCGATGTCTGTAAGCAATCCCTTAAGTTCGGGATACGGCATTGAATATCGCTGAGAAAGATAGCGAAGCGACGCACCGAGTTCCCCGTGCGGCCCACCGTATTGACTTATTATGATGGCGGCGGCTTTTGGGTCAGGGTGTTTTATATTGATAGGGTATTGCAGTTTTTTTATATAACTAAACAAAAAATCAACTCCTTAATTTACTTTTTTATTCTATGAAAAAGTTGAAATTTTGTTAATTTGATTATAAATTATTCTTCGTTTTGAAATTATCGATAACAACATAATAACGCTCATAGGCTTTTTTAACGGCATCGTCCCAGCTGATATAAATATCGCTTTGTGCCTTTTTGCCGACTTTTTTAAGAAGTGCTTTGTTATCCATAATATTATTGAGTGTTGCTTTGATTGAATGTGCGCTTTCCATACATAAAAAGCCTGTTTTGCAGTCCTCGACACCCTCTGCCGCACAACTGCCACGTACTAAAAGACTTGGCGTTGCACACGCTGCCGCTTCTCTTACAACGAGGCCGTTTGTATCAAAGGTTGACGGGAAAAGAAGTAAATCGGAAATGCCGTAATATCCCAAAAGCTCGTTTCTGTCTAATATTTTTCCTGTCCAAATAACATTGTCGGCAATACCGCATTTGCGAATTTTTTTCTTAATTGCGTTTTCGTCTGCACCGAAGCCGAGCATAATGAGCCTGAAGTCCCTGCCTTCGTTTTTTAACATTGCACAGGCATCGAGGATAAGCTCAATGTTTTTGTACCAAATCATTCTGCCGGTATAAATAAAAAGCGGAATATTGTTTGGTATGTTGTGCTTTCTTTTAATAAGCGCAATATCATCGTCACTTACGTTTGTTATAGGTAAATCGCAACCGTTTGGCATAACAACGTATTCGCCCTCATATCCGACCTTGCGAAGCGAGTCGACAGTGCCTTCGCTTGTCACCCAAACTTCGTCTGCGGCATTTATGTTATTAAGCAAAAATCGATATGCAAAATCCCTTGCCGCCTTTGTCGGAACACGTCTGTCAAAATCGTATTCATATTTTGTGTGATAAGTAAGCACGGTTGGAATTTTTTTCTTTTCCACAACTCGTCTGAAATAATAGCTTGTTGCAAGAGGTGCATGAGAGTGGAGCAGGTCAAAATTCATATTGATTATGTCCTGATGAAGTTCGTCTTTGAAAGGCCAGCCTATGCTGTAACCCTCTTTTGACGGAAGCCACCAACTTTTATATCTGTAAATTTGATAATCGTATCTGTAGTCAAGCTGATTTGGGTTTTTAGGTGTAACAACAACCGCTTCGCCCAAATTTTTATTGATTATTTGCGCATAGCTTTGGGCAACGTTGCTTATTCCGTCAGTTGTCGGCGGAAATGCGTCGGTGCCGATTGCTATTTTTAATTTCTTTTTATCGTTCACTTGGTTTAACTCCGTATAATTTGATTGAAATTGTACTAAGTTTAGCACAAAAGAAAAGAAAAGTAAACATTTAGCAAATATTTTATATTTATATTATAATTTCTATAATAAAAAATCAAATTCCCCTTGATTAAGTTACTGAAATACTTTATAATAGTTTTTGAATGTAGATTTGGAGGAATGGATTATGTCGCAAACATATTCTGTTTCGCTTGAAAAGATGATTGATTTTCACAAGCTTGAAACGGTTTATATGCCACGCTCGGCTGACGAAATTTTGATTACAACAAGCGAGGTTAATCGTCCCGGTATTGTTTTGACGGGATATACCGATTATTTTGACTCTTTGAGAATCCAAATTCTCGGTTGGACAGAGATAGGCTTTATTCGCAGTATGGAACCTGACGAGAGGGAAGCGGCTCTTGATTGTTGGCTTTCGCTTAAACCTGCCGCTGCGGTAGTTACAAGAGGTCTTGAAATTCCCGATTATCTTTACGACGCTTGCAAAAAGCACGAAATTCCGCTTCTTAAGACGGAGGAGGAAACATCGCCGTTTTTAGCCGCATTGATTGAATTTCTTAACACAGAACTTGCACCGAGAATTACAAGGCACGGTGTTCTTGTTGAGGTTTACGGCGAAGGTGTTCTTATCACCGGTGAAAGCGGTGCCGGCAAGAGCGAAACTGCCATTGAACTTATCAAGCGTGGTCATCGTCTTATTGCGGATGACGCAGTTGAAATCAGAAAAATTAACGAAAGAACGCTTCGTGGCAATTCGCCGAGCAATATTCGCCATTTTGTTGAGCTTAGAGGTATCGGTATTATTGATGCAAGGCGCATTTTCGGTATGGGTGCCGTTAAATCAAGCGAAAAAATTGATATGGTTATTCAGCTTGAGGCTTGGGATTCAACAAAGGCTTATGACAGACTCGGTCTCGATAATGAGTATGCAAATGTTCTCGGCGTGAAGGTTCCGGCTATTACCGTTCCTATTACTCCCGGCAGAAATCTTGCAGTTATTGTTGAAACAGCCGCAATGAATAACCGTCAAAAGAAAATGGGTTACAATGCGGCAAAGGATTTAATGATAAGCCTTGGTATGGACGATGTTCAGCCGGAGGATAAGGAAATTGAAATTTGGCAAAGCTAAGTCAAATTTTGTTTATATAAATTAAAAAAGAGGTAAAGCACAATGTATACAATTGGTATTGATTTAGGCGGAACAAATATTGTTGCGTCGGTTGTAGATGATGATTACAATATTATCGGCACTTCAAAGACTCCTACGAACTCTCCGAGGAGTGCAGATGAAATTTTTGACGATATTGCAGATGTTTGCGAGGAAGCGGTCAAAGCGGCAGGTCTTACTATGGAGGATATCGACAGCGTAGGTATGGGTACTCCGGGTACGGTTAATCAGGACGGTATTATTGAATTTGCAAACAATCTTGCGTTTAATAATGTTCCTGCAAGAACTATGCTTGCAAAGAGAATTAATAAGCCCGAGGAAAAGGTATTTATTGAAAATGATGCTAACTGCGCAGCATTGGGTGAGGCTTATGCAGGCTGCGGAAACGGCGCTAAGGACTTTGTTGCCGTAACTCTCGGTACGGGTGTAGGTTCGGGTGTAATTATCGGCGGCAAAATCGTAAACGGTGTAAACTATGCCGGTGGCGAGTGCGGTCATATGGTAATCGTTGTTGACGGCGAGCAGTGTTCGTGTGGTCGTAAGGGCTGCTGGGAGGCTTATGCTTCTGCTACCGCTCTTATCAGGCAGACTAAAAAAGCCATGGAAGAATATCCTGATTCTCTTATGCACAAGCTTGCTAAGGAGGAGGGCAAGGTATCGGGAAGGACTGCTTTTGACGCTATGCGTTTAGGCGATATCGCAGGCATTAAGGTTGTTGATGATTATATCAAGTATGTTGCTTGCGGTCTTATCAATATTGTTAATGCTCTCCAGCCTGAAATTATTTGTATCGGCGGCGGAATTTGCAATGAGGGCGAAACTCTTATGAAACCGCTTCGTCGTTTTGTTCAGTCTGAAAGATATTCAATTCACAGTAAAATTCAAACTAAAATTGTTAAGGCAGAGCTTGGTAATGATGCCGGTGTTATCGGTGCGGCTCTTCTTGGTAAAGTAAAATAATAATTTGGTGATAGCTTGGAGCAGTTAATTAAACTTTGTGAAAAATTTAATTGCAAGTATCTTCAAAACGAAAAAATGAGCCTTCATACCACCTTTAAAATAGGCGGCAATGCAAGGCTCGTTGTCTATCCGCAAAACGAGGAGCAAATAAGCGCACTTGTCAAGTGTGCAAAAGCCGAAAATGTAAGGCTTATTGCAGTTGGCAACGGTTCCAATCTTCTTGTGGATGATGACGGAATAGATGCTTGTGTTTTAATACTCGGTGAGTCTTTTTCGCAAATAAAGCTTATTGATGATGAAACTATATATGCAAAAGCGGGGGCTAAGCTTATTGCGCTTTGCCGCTTTGCTTATGAGCATTCTCTTTCAGGGCTTGAATTTGCTTACGGTATTCCCGGCTCGGCAGGCGGTGCGGCATTTATGAATGCCGGTGCTTACGGCGGAGAAATGAAAGATGTGCTTTATAAGTGTGAGCATATTGACAAAAACGGCGATAGAGGCTTTCTCGAAAATGACGATTTGAAACTTTCTTACCGCCACAGCGCTTATTATGATAACGGCGCCGTTATAACAGGGCTTTACCTTAAGTTAAAAAAAGGCGAAAAATCGGAAATTAAAGAAAAAATGGACGACCTTATCGGCAGGAGAAGGGCAAAACAGCCGCTTGAATATCCGTCGGCAGGCTCAACGTTTAAACGTCCTGAGGGATATTTTGCAGGCGCTTTGATTGAGCAGTGCAATCTTAAAGGCAAGAGCGTGGGCGGTGCGCAGGTCAGCGAAAAACACGCAGGATTTGTGATAAACAAGGGCGGCGCAACTTGTAAGGACGTGCTTGATTTGTGCAAATATTGCAGTGATAAGGTAATGGAAGAAACAGGCGTAAAGCTTGAAATGGAAATCAGGGTTACAAAATAAAAGGGGAAAACATATATGGATAACAGCAAGGAACTTGTAATTATAACAGGTGTCAGCGGCGCCGGCAAATCGTCCGCTATGGCTTTTATGGAGGATGCAGGTTATTATTGCATTGATAATATGCCGCCTGAGCTTATGTCTACTTTTGTAGGACTTCTCGCAAATAACAGCGAATATTATCCTAAGGTTGCAATGGTTGTTGACGTAAGAAGCGGCCATGTTTTTGAAAAAATTATTTCAAGTATTGATAATGTGGAGCAATATGGATATACAGCTAAGATTGTTTATCTTGATATTAACGATACAGAGGCGCTCAAGCGTTATAAGCTTACTCGCAGAAAACACCCCTTTGCAGATAAATTCAACGGCAATATTCAAAATGCACTTGATTATGAGAGGGAAATTCTTGCACCGTTAAGATTAAAGGCAAACCATATTATTGACACTTCTTCAATTGATACGCACCAACTTCGTGCAAGGCTTACTGAACTTCTTTTGGGCGATGCAAAGGAATATATGAATATCCACTGTATGTCATTCGGATTTAAGTACGGCGTGCCTAATTCCGCAGACTTTGTTATTGATGTAAGATGCCTTCCTAATCCTTATTGGAATGAAAGCTTGCGAAATAAAACAGGTCTTGATAAGGAAGTTCAGGATTTTGTGTTCTCGTTTGACGAGTCAAAGGAGCTTTTAAAGAAGCTTATTGATTTTCTTGATTTCCTTAATCCTCTTTATATCAGAGAGGGCAAGAGCCAGATTGTTTTTGCAATCGGTTGTACGGGCGGCAATCACAGAAGTGTTGCTTTTGCCGAAGCTCTTAAGGATTATTTTTCAAAAAAATGGGATAATGTAACTGTAAGTCACAGGGATATAGATAGAAAATAATGTCGTTTTCACAACAGGTTAAAAATGAACTTTTAAAAATTGAATATGACAGCACGTGCTGCGAAAAGGCATTTCTTTACGGAATGTGTATTTTCGGCAAAAGCTTTTCGAGCTACGGCGTCGGTGTTCAAACCGAAAATAAGGATATCGCAATTAGATATGCTTTTCTTATAAAAAAATATTGCAATATTAAATGCGATGTTAAGACTTCGCCGGGCGGCAAAAGCCACACAGTTATGATTAATGATAAGGCACAGTGCGAAAAGGTACTTGCTTTTTTCGGCCACGAGAGTAAGGGCAGTTTAAAAATCAATCATTCTAATTTTGACTGTGAAAACTGTCAAAAATCGTTTTTGGCAGGTGCTTTCCTTTCGTGCGGCACGGCGTCTGACCCAAATAAGGATTATCATTTGGAGTTTACTGTTGCGTTTTTGAATCTTTCAAAAAGTCTTGTTACTCTTTTGGAGGAAATTGACCTTGCGCCTAAAACCGCTAACAGAAAGGGATATAATATAGTATATTTTAAAGACAGTGAGGCTATTGAAGATTGTCTTTATATTATGGGAGCAAGCACTTCAATGTTTGATATGATGAACGTTGAAATAGTTAAGGATTTCAGGAATAAGGCTAACAGAGCGGCAAATTGCGAAACCGCAAATATTGAGAGAACGGTTAAAGCAAGTTGGGAGCAAAGCGCCGCTATCGAGAAAATTGAGGAGAAAAAAGGGCTTGATTTTCTTAAGCCTGACCTTAAGGAAATGGCTGTTTTGAGGCAAGATAATCCTGAAGCTTCCCTTGCAGAACTTTCAAAACTCAGCGGTCTTTCACGCTCTGGGGTTAACCACAGATTAAAGAAAATAGTTGAAATAGCTAAGGAATTATAATGGTATATCAGTTAATTAATATATAATAAAAGGAACGATAATATGTTTACTCATTTGCACACTCATACCGAGTTTTCTTTGCTTGACGGCGCTTGCCGTATCGAGCAGCTTGTTTCACGTGCAAAGAGTCTTGGAATGCAGTCTCTTGCTATTACCGACCACGGTAATATGTACGGGGCTGTTGATTTTTATAAGGCTTGCAAAAAAGAAGGCATCAAGCCTATTATAGGCTGCGAGGTTTATGTTGCGCCGAGAATGAGGTTTGATAAGGACAAGGTGCTTGATAAGGAATACAATCATCTTGTTTTGCTTTGCAAAAATGAAAAGGGATATAAAAATCTTATAAAAATGGTGTCAAAATCGTATACCGAAGGATTTTATTTCAAACCGAGAATTGACCATGATTTGCTTGAAAAATACAGTGAAGGTTTAGTTTGCCTTTCTGCTTGCCTTGCAGGTGAAATTCCGCAGGCGTTGCTTCAAAAGGATTATGATAAAGCTAAACGTGTTGCCTTGTGGTATGATGAACTTTTCGGCAGAGGAAACTATTACTTGGAACTTCAAAATCACGGGATTAACGAGCAGGCAATAGTCAACGAGGGGCTAAAGCGCCTTTCGAGAGAAACGGGTATTCCTCTTGTTGCCACAAATGATGTTCATTATATTGAAAAGCAAGATGCTAAAATTCAGCAGGTGCTTATTTGTATTGCGACTAATAAAACTATCGGCGATGATACGGGACTCGAATTTCATGCAGATGAGTTTTATTTAAAGAGCGGGCAGCAGATGAGGGAAATTTTTGCCGATACTGCGCAGGCAATTGATAATACGCAGATTATTGCCGATATGTGCAATTTCGATTTTGAATTCGGCCACACTAAACTCCCTTATTACGAAACACCGAATAATATGGACCATTTTGAATATTTCAAAATGCTTTGTATGAACGGTATGAAAAAAAGATACGGCGAAAATCCGCCTGAAAAATATTATGACCGCCTTGAATATGAACTTGAAACAGTAGAAAAAATGGGCTATACGGACTATTACCTCATAGTTGCCGACTTTGTGTCGTTTGCAAAAAGCAGAAAAATTCCCGTAGGCCCCGGCAGAGGTTCGGGCGCAGGTTCAATTGCGGCGTATTGTATGGAAATAACCGACCTTGACCCAATGAAATATAATCTTCTTTTTGAAAGATTTTTAAATCCGGAGCGTGTTTCTATGCCCGATTTTGATATAGATTTTTGCTATGTCAGACGTGGCGAGGTTATTGATTATGTAACTAATAAATACGGCGCCGACCATGTGGCTCAGATTGTTACGTTTGGAACTCTTGCAACAAAGGCAGCTATCCGTGATGTAGGCAGGGCTATGGGTATGCCTTATGCCGCTGTTGATGCTGTTGCAAAGCTTGTACCTAACGATTTTCATATTACGATTGACGAGGCTGTTAAAAAGTCTAAAGAACTTTCAAATCTTATGCAGGAAAATGAGCAGATAAACGAACTTATCAAAACTGCAAAAAAGGTTGAGGGTATGCCGAGAAATACGTCTACCCATGCGGCAGGCGTTGTTATTACTCACGACCCTGTAAGTTCTTATGTTCCGCTTGCAACTAATGACGGAGTGCCGGTTACTCAATACATTATGACTTCTCTTGAGGAACTTGGGCTTCTTAAAATGGATTTTCTTGGACTTCGCACATTGACTGTTATTAATGACGCAAGCAAGGCAGCGGGAATTGATATTAACGAAATACCTATTGATGATAAAAAAGTATACAGCCTTTTCGCAAGAGGGCAGACAGAGGGTGTATTTCAGTTTGAGTCAAGCGGAATGAAGCGTATGCTTATGAATTTGAAGCCGACAAGGCTTGAGGATTTAATCGCTGCTACCTCGCTTTACCGTCCCGGCCCGGCTAATCAAATTGATACATTTGTAGAAAATTCACATAATCCCCAAAAAGTGAGATATATAACTGATAAGCTTAAACCGATACTTGAAAATACGTATGGCTGTATGGTTTATCAGGAACAGGTTATGCAAATATTCCGTGAGCTTGCGGGATATTCCTATGGCAGAGCAGATATTGTTCGCCGTGCCATGAGCAAGAAAAAAATTGATGTTATGGAAAAAGAACGTACCGCTTTTGTTTCGGGTTGCGAAAAAAACGGCATTTCAAGTTCTGTGGCTAATACTATTTTTGACCAAATGTCTGAATTTGCAAAATATGCTTTTAATAAGTCGCACGCTGCCTGTTATGCGCTTGTGGCGTATAGAACTGCGTATTTGAAATGCTATTATCCGGCAGAATTTATGGCGGCTTTAATGACGTCTGTTCTTGACCAGTCAAACAAAATTGCACGATATACGGTAGAGTGCAAAAGGCTCGGTATTCGTCTTGCAAGCGCAAACATCAATACTTCTATGCAAGGCTTCACACCAAATGGCAGGGTGATTAACTATGGGCTTTTGGGTATTAAAAATGTCGGACGGGAATTTGTTGACGATATAGTTAAAGAAAGAGAAAACGGCGATTTTAAGGATTTGCCTGACTTTTGCCTTCGTATGCAGGATAGGCATTTTAATCGCCGTGCAGTTGAAAGCCTTATTAAATGCGGTGCGATGGATTGCTTTGAATTAAATCGCTGCCAAATGCTTCAGGCTTTGCCGTCAATTGCCACCAATATTGAAAATTACAGGCAGAGCACACGCTACGGTCAGGTTGGTTTTTTTGAACTCGGCGGTAATGATTCTCCGCTTGAATTTGACGTTCCGAATGTTGATGAATTTCCTAAGGCTGAGCTTTTGAAAATGGAAAAAGAAATGACGGGACTTTACCTTTCAGGTCACCCTATGGATAAATATTCCGATTTGTGCGAAAAACTCGGATTTGTTAATATAGGCGAGCTTTTGGAAAGCGCAAATGACGATATGAGCGTTTACAAGGATAAAACCTTTGTGCGTACCTGTGGCATTGTTACTCGTGTAATTCTTAAGCAAACGAGAAGCGGTGCTTCAATGGCTTTTGTAACCGTAGAGGACTTGTACGGCTCAATTGAGGTTATTGTTTTTGCAAAAGCGCTTGAAAAGTACGCACAATTTCTTTATGACGGCAGTATAATAACTATTGCAGGAAACCTCTCGCTTGAGGAGGAAAAGGACGCTAAAATACTTGCTTATTCAATAGACAGCGCACCTACTCAAGCTGATTTTGAAAGCGGAAAATATAAAAATAAACCTATTCAAAACAGCAAACAGGCTAAAAATGAAAATCACAAAAGAAAAAAGGCGGCTCTTTATCTGCGCTTTAAGAATGAAAATGATGAAAATATAGCACTTGCAAAACGAGTGACTGATATTTTTGACGGGAATATTCCTCTTTATTTTTATTATACCGATGATAAAAGGTATGCCTTGCAGCCGAGGGAGTGTTTTGTTGAGGTGAATAATACCGAAATTAAGGAATTAAAAAGGATACTCGGCGATGAGAATGTAGTTTTTGTTCATTAATTTTACGACAATACTTGACTTTTTTCTTGAAAAAATATAAAATAAACAAGATATATAAGTTAAATAAAGATTATTTTGTTTTAGTCTATATTATTATATAGGAGGACATAATTATGAAAACAATTGCGGTATTAACAAGCGGCGGCGACGCACCGGGTATGAATGCAGCTATTCGTGCGGTAGTACGTACAGCATGCGAAAACGGAATTAAGGTTTACGGTGTAGTTCGTGGCTACAACGGTCTTATCAACGGCGATTTCATTGAAATGGACCTTAGAAGCGTATCAGACATTATCAATCGTGGCGGTACTATCCTTTACTCTGCTCGTTCGGTTGAGTTTGCTACGGAAGAAGGTCTTAGAAAAGCAGTTCGTACCTGCCAGGAGCACGGTATTGAGGGCGTTGTTGTTATAGGCGGCGACGGTTCGTTCCGTGGTGCAAGAGACCTTAGTGAAAGAGGTATTCCTTGCGTAGGACTTCCGGGCACTATTGATAACGATATTGCTTGCTGTGATAACACTATTGGTTATGATACCTGCCTTAATACTATTATGGAAATGGTTGACCGTGTTCGTGATACAACAGAGTCGCATGACAGATGTACTGTTGTTGAGGTTATGGGTAGAAAGGCAGGCTATCTTGCACTTAATGCAGGTATTGCTTGCGGTGCTACTTCTATTCTTATTCCTGAAGTTGAATACGATGTTCAAGAGCATATTATTGAACGTATGGAAAAAACTCAGAGAACAGGCAAAAAACACTTTATTATTATTGTTGCCGAGGGTGTCGACGTTGATGTTCATGACCTTGCTAAGGAAATAGAGGCTAAGACCGGCGTTGAGTCACGTGCCTGCGTTCTCGGTCATATTCAGCGTGGTGGCTCTCCTACTGCTAAGGACAGAGTTCTTGCTACACGTATGGGTAACTATGCCGTTAAGCTTCTTATGAATAATATCGGCAATCGTGTTGTTGCCGCTCAAAAGGAAGACGTTGTTGATTACGATATCTTTGAGGCTCTTAATATGAAGAAGTCTATTGATATGAATCTTTATAACGTTGCTCATGAGGTTTCAATTTAACCGAGTGATAAAACGAAATTCCATTCGGGGTTCCCGACAAATTGAAAATTTGACGCATCGTAGGGCAGGGGCTTGCTCCTGCCGAGCATAAATATATTAATCATTAAAAGCCTTTGGTTTATACGAATATTGTATAAGCTAAAGGCTTTTTGTCATTTTAATACTATTCACTTTGTTTGACATTTGATTATTTGAATAGTATAATTATTTTAGGTAATTTATGCTTAAAAAGGGGATTTTTATATGAAAAGGGCTATCAGCATAATTTTGTCAATAGTTATATTGCTTTCTTGTAATATAGGAATTGAATTAAATGCGTATGCAGGCGATTTCGATACAGCGGCAAAGGCAAAAAGCTATACTCTCGGTAGCACAGCGGTAGGCTGTTTTTCTTCAGATAACGAAATTGAATTTTTAAAAGTTAATGTGCCGCAGTCGGGCAGAATTGAATTTATTTCCGAAGGAAGTCATTCTTATCATATTTATTTGTATTCGGTAAATAATTCGGATAATTATATTGCCGATATTTTTGTTCCTTATAACAGCAGCTTAGGCAAAGCTTATGATAAAGAATATGATTATTTAGTGGCAGGAACATATTATTTTAAGATAGATGGCTATGCAAATGAAAATTATACTGTAAGAACATTTTTTACTTCTGCAAATGAGAGCTTTTCCGAAAGCTTAGATGTGAACAATAATGCCGTTGGAAACGCTAATCCCGTTTCACTTGATACAACGTATAACGGTATGTTAGGCGAAAATGATGAAATCGACTTTTATTCTTTCACAGTATTAAGCGGAACGCAAACTATAAATGTAAGCGCAAATGAATCTGTTTATTTTTCTGTTTATTCCACAACGGGTGAGAAAATTGCAGGTACATTTGCTGCATATAGGAAAGCATCAACAGGTACGGCAAATTGGTCGGAATCTGTATCCCTTAATGCAGGCACCTATTGCCTAAAAATATCAAAATATTCGTATTCTTGCTTCTACTCATTCTCAATCAACTCAATTCATCGGCACAGCTATAATTACTCATATACAGTAAAGCCGACAACCTCATCTAACGGCTATGATGTCTATTCATGCTCTTGCGGAGTAAAATATACAACGAATGTCAAATCGCCTAAGCCGCTTGGTGCAGTTAAAATTAAAAGTGTGAAATCACAAAGCAAAAAGCACCAAATCAAGGTGATTTGGAATACAAAATCAGGTGCGAGCGGATATCAAATTTATTATTCAAGAAACAAAAATTTCAAAAAAATTGCGGCAAAAAAGACCGTAAAAGGCGGCAAAACAAAATCCTATGTCGGCAAGAATTTTACCAAGGGCAAGAAATATTATGTTAAGGTAAGAGCATACAAAAATGTAAACGGCAAAAAGGTTTACGGCAAATGGTCAAATGTAAAAAGCGTAAAATGCAAATAAATTAAAAATACTTATTAAAATTCTGTCAATAATAGTATAGGTGGTATTATGAAAAAAGCTATACGAATTATTGACGGAATTTTTGCGTTATGCCTTGTTATAATTTATTCTCTTGTTGCGTTTGGCAACTTTGTTTTGCCTGATAAAATAACTGTTTATTCAAACAAAAGAGTTGAATACAAAAGCATTTATTGGCTTGGTGACAGTCCGCTTTATCAGGTCGACTTTCAGAATAATTCCAAGGTATCGCCGAGTGAGAACGATATTAAGCTTTTGGGAATAATTTCCGTTAAAACGGCAAGTGTTACCCAAAAGAAAGCTAAAAAAGTGAACGTTAGCGGCGAAAGCTTCGGAATTAAGCTTTATACCGACGGAGTAATTATCGTTGGTATTCGTGACGTTGAAACCGACAGCGGCAAGTGCAATCCTGCTAAAGATGCTGGGCTTGAAAAGGGCGATATAATCGTTGAAATAAACGGTAAAAAAATGTATTCTGCCACGAGTGTGACTGATATACTTAATGATAATAACGGCAAGGAATACAATATCAAGGTCAGGCGAAACGGAAATTATAAAGAGTTTTCTTTAAAGCCTGCGTATTCCTCGGCGCAGGGGTGCTATAAGGTCGGCTTATGGGTCAGGGACTCAACGGCAGGAGTGGGAACCGTTACCTTTTATGATAAATCAACTAATTGTGTTGCGGCGCTTGGTCACCCGATAACAGATGTCGATACAAATGAAATTATGCCGATTTTGGACGGTGAAGCAGTAAAGGCGAATGTAACAAAAATTTATAAAAGCCGTGCCGGAGAGGCAGGCTCGCTTGCGTGTGAATTTACAAATGATACAATCGGTACTCTTAAAAAGAATTGCCAAAGCGGAATTTTCGGCAAATACACCTGCGATTTAAACGGCACTTATGAATATGAGGTCGCCTCAAATGATGAAATTGTAAAAGGCCCTGTTCAAATTCTTTGCACAACCGATTTGGGCAAGCCACAGTTTTATAATGCTCAAATAACACGTATTTCTTATCGTGAAAATAAAAAAGGCAAAAATATGGTTGTAAAGATTACGGATAAGCGCCTGCTTGATAAAACTGGCGGAATAGTGCAGGGCATGAGCGGCTCGCCGATTATTCAAAACGGCAAGCTTGTCGGCGCACTTACTCACGTAATTGTTGATTCACCCGAAAAGGGCTATGCAATCTTCGCCGAGGATATGCTCGAAGAATTGTAGGTTTCCCAATTGAGGCGAAACTGTTAGTTATATTAATTTGCTAATTTAAAGATAGTATAATATTTTCTTGATTTGAATATTAATGAATTTCAATAAAAAATATTGACTTATAAAACTGATTGATTTAAAATAAAATAGGTGATTTGTTATGAATATTGAAGAATACAATTTGGTAAAAAAGTATGATTATCTAAAATATTGTGATTATTTAAAAAATAAATACGGAGTACCAGTTGCCGACTATTTTACAAAAAGCTGGAATAAAACACGTCGCATATCCAGAACGAAAGACGGCTTGGTTTTGCACCATGTTTTTGAGGACCATGCAATTATGTTGTCAACCCCGTTATTCGCAAAAATGAATCCAATTGAATGGCAAAAAGCAGAAAATCTAGTTTATTGTGATTATTTAGAACATTTGCTGTTACATATTTTGATCTGTGAAAATCCGAGTAAAGAACAAAATATTAAACATGCAGTAGGTATTGGCGGTGCGATAAATTTTATAATTCCAGAACTAAATGATGTATATAGCGGCTTTATTAGTAGTCTATCTTGGCAACAAAATTGTTTTGAAAGAATAATTAATGACAAAGAAGTATACTTACTGTTGGTAGAACGATTGAAAAATAGTTGCAAAAGTTATCCTACGTATGAAGAAAAAAATATTTACAGAAGTTATAATCAAAGCTATCACAAATGGGATGACAATAACAATATGGAATTATATGAACAATTAAAAAAACTATAAACAATCAATATATTGTGGTGCAAGCAGATATTCACTTATCGCTTGCACCATATTTTTTATTGTGCAGTTTTGACGAAATTTAAGCGTGAATTTTGTTAAAAATTACAAATTTTTAAAAACGCAAAAATTCTAAAAAAATTATTAAAAAAGTGTTGACAACAGGGACTTTATAATATATAATAGACGAGCGTGTGAACGAGGTATAGTATATAAATATATATATTATATTTATGCTTCACCATAGATATGCGATGATGTATGAGGTTGCGCCATAACCCACGGCGGTAATTCATACGGAGTATGTCCGATTTTAAACCGGGCGAAACGAAGATGATTTGTAATCATCTGAACCGATAGGAAACTACAAGCTGTGACTTGCGAACGCAGATTTTCTGTGTATTCGTTCCTTATGCCCGAATGATGTCTTTTCATTCGGTTTTATTTAAAGAGAGGTTTGAAACACACGGGAGCGTGGTTGAAATATCGGTACTCGCACCATAATTTTTCAGGGAGGAAATAAAATGGCAGCAAGTAAAGTGAAGATTCGAATCAGACTTAAGGGCTATGATCACAGCTTAGTTGATCAGGCTGCTGAGAAGATTGTTGACACTGCAAAGAGAACAGGCGCTCAGGTTAGCGGTCCTATTCCTCTTCCGACAGAGATTGAAAAGGTAACAATCCTCAGAGCTGTTCATAAGTACAAGGACAGCCGTGAGCAATTCGAACAAAGAACACACAAAAGACTCATCGACATTCTCAGACCTTCAAACAAAACTGTTGAAGCTTTGACAAGTCTTGAGCTCCCAGCAGGCGTTGAGATTGAAATCAAGCTCTAATCGCAGCTGAGGTCATGTTGGGGAAACCCAACCAATAACCAAAAGGAGGAAATAAAACATGAAAAAAGGTCTTATCGGCAAGAAAATCGGCATGACTCAGATCTTTGACGAAGCAGGCAATGTAATTCCTGTAACAGTAGTTGAAGCCGGTCCTTGCACAGTAACACAGATTAAGACAGTGGAGAACGACGGTTATCAGGCTGTTCAGGTTGGTTTCGGTGATGTTAAGGTATCACGTGTAAACAAGCCAATGAAGGGTCACTTTGATAAAGCTGATGTAGCTCCAAAGAAAACACTTAAGGAATTCCGTCTCGAGAGCATCGACGGCATTGAGGTTGGTAACATTCTCAAGGCTGACACATTTGAGGTTGGCGAAATCGTTGATGTAAAGGGAACAAGCAAGGGTCACGGAACAGCAGGCGCAATCAAGCGTTGGAACTTCTCAAGACTCAGAATGACACACGGTACAGGTCCTAACCACCGTCACGCAGGTTCACTCGGTGCTTGTTCAAGCCCTTCAAGAGTATTCAAGGGTAAGAAGATGGCAGGTCACTACGGTCACGAAACAGTAACAGTTCAGAACCTCAAGATTGCTAAGGTTGATGCAGAAAACAATCTTATCGCAATCAAGGGTGCAATCCCGGGTCCTAAGGGCGGAATTGTTGTAATCGCAGACGCAGTTAAAGCTTAACGAAAGGAGAGATAAGTAATGGCACAGGTTCAGGTTTATAACCAGGAAGGTAAGAAAACCTCAAAATTAGAACTTGCAGATTCAGTATTCGGCATTGAGCCAAACGAATATGCAATGCATCTTGCAGTTGTTAGCTATCTTGCTAATCAGCGTCAGGGCACACAGTCAACTCTCACTCGTTCAGAAGTAAGCGGTGGCGGTGCAAAGCCTTGGAGACAGAAGGGTACCGGCAGAGCTCGTCAGGGTTCAACAAGAAGTCCACAGTGGACACACGGCGGTATCGCTCTTGGTCCTAAGCCAAGAAAATATACAGTAAATCTTAACAAGAAGGTTAAGAGACTCGCTATGAAGTCTGCACTTTCATCAAAGGTTGCAGCAGGCGAGATGATGGTTGTTAATAAGGTTGAGTTCGACGGCATTAAGACAAAGAATGTTGTTGCAATGCTCAAGGGCCTTAAGGCAGCTAAGAAAACTCTCATCATCACAGCTGAGAGCAATGAACAAATTTACAAGAGCGCTCGTAACATCGAAGGTGTTAAGGTTGCTACAGTAAACACACTTTGCGTTTATGATATCCTTAACTGCGATTCATTCGTTGTTCTTAAGGACGCAGCAAAGAAGATTGAGGAGGTATATGCATAATGAGAACTGCTCAGGATATTATTCTTAAGCCAATCATCACTGAGGAATCAATGATGGGTATTATGACAAAGAAGTATACCTTCAAGGTTGCAAAGGATGCAAACAAAATCGAAATCGCTAAGGCTGTTGAGGCTGTTTTCCCTGGCACAAAGGTTGCTAAGGTAAACACAATGAACGTTAGAGGCCAGAAGCGTCGTCAGGGTATGCACGAGGGCTACACTCCATCTTGGAAGAAGGCAATCGTTACTCTTACAGAAGATTCAAAGGAAATTGAATTCTTCAACGATATGATGTAATCACAACCTATATATAATTAGTATATAACATAAAGTATTTCGGATGATGAGGTATGAAAGGTGCCATCCTTTCGCAAAGTTATCCGGAAAGGAGAAAAATAATGGCAATTAAGAATTATAAGCCGACCACTCCTTCACGCAGAAATATGTCAGTAACTGATTATTCTTCACTCTCAAAGGTTGCTCCTGAAAAATCTCTTCTTGAGCCTCTCAATAAGAAGTCAGGCCGTAACTCTTACGGAAGAATCACAGTTCGTCATCGTGGCGGCGGAAACAGAAGAAAATATCGTGTAATCGATTTCAAGAGAAACAAGCTTGATATGCCTGCAACTGTTAAGACCATCGAATATGATCCAAACAGAAGTGCACATATCGCTCTTATTCAGTATGAAGACGGTGTAAAGAGCTACATCACAGCTCCGGAAGGTCTTAAGGTTGGCGACACTGTTATGGCAGGTCCTAACGCAGACATCGTAGCAGGTAACGCTCTTGCACTTAAAGATATGCCTGTAGGTACAATCGTTCATAACGTAGAGCTTTATCCTGGCAACGGTGCTCAGCTTGCTCGTTCAGCAGGTAACAGCGCTCAGCTTATGGCTCTCGAAGGTGCTTATGCACTTCTCAGACTTCCTTCAGGCGAGCTTCGTAACGTACCGAGAGATTGTATGGCAACAGTTGGTGTTGTTGGTAACACTGACCACGCTAATGTTAAAATCGGTAAAGCAGGTCGTAAGCGCAACATGGGTTGGAGACCTACCGTTCGTGGTTCTGTAATGAACCCTAACGATCACCCTCACGGTGGTGGTGAAGGTAAGTCACCTGTCGGCCGTCCTGGTCCTTGCACCCCTTGGGGCAAGCCAGCTCTTGGTTATAAGACACGTAATAAGAAGAAGGCATCTAACAAGATGATCGTTCGCCGTCGTAACGGTAAATAAGAAGAAAGGAGAAGATTAACTAATGAGTAGAAGTACAAAAAAGGGTGCTTATGTAGAAGACAGCCTTTATAAGAAAGTAGAAGCTCTTAATGCTTCAGGCGACAAGCAGATTATCAAAACTTGGTCAAGAAGTTCAACAATCTTCCCTGAATTCGTAGGACACACATTTGCTGTTCATGACGGAAGAAAGCATGTTCCTGTATATGTTACAGAGGATATGGTTGGACACAAGCTCGGTGAATTTGCACCGACAAGAACATTCAGAGGCCACGCAGGCTCAAAGACATCTAAGTAATCGAAAGGAGAATTATTATGGAAGCAACAGCAAAAGCAACTTATGTCCGTATCTCCCCTCGAAAGGTGCAGATTGTTCTTGATCTTATCAGAAATCAGCCTGCTGACAAGGCAATGGCTATTCTTCAGTACACACCGAAAGCTGCTTGCGAGCCTGTTATGAAGGTTCTTAAGTCAGCAATCGCAAATGCTGAGAACAATAACAATATGGACACATCAAGATTAGTAGTAAGCTACTGCAACGCAACTGCAGGTCCTACTCTTAAGAGAATTCAGGCAAGAGCACAGGGCAGAGCTTACAGAATCAATAAGAGAACATCACACATCACAATTACCGTTAAGGAATTGGAAGACTAAGCGAGGAGGAAAGTTAAATGGGACAGAAATGTAATCCAACCGGTTTAAGAATCGGTGTTATCAAAAACTGGGACTCTCGCTGGTATGCAAAGAAGGGCGAGTTCGGTGATACACTTGTAGAGGACTACAAGCTTCGTAATTACCTTCTTGATTCTCTTCACGGCGCAGGTGTTCCAAAGGTAGAAATCGAAAGAGATGCTAAGAGAGTAAGAATCAACATCCATTGTGCAAAGCCGGGTATGGTTATCGGTAAGCAGGGTGCTGAAATCGAAAAGCTCAAGGCAGTATGTGCAAAGAAGCTCGGCAAAGATGCTAACGAAGTTTTCATCAACATCGTTGAAATCAAGCAGCCGGACCTCAACGCAACACTTGTAGCACAGTCAGTTGCTCAGCAGCTTGAAAGACGTGTATCTTTCAGAAGAGCAGTTAAGGGTGCTATCAGAAATACAATGAGACTTGGTGCTCGTGGTATTAAGATTATGGTTTCAGGCAGAATCGGCGGTGCAGAAATCGCTCGTTCAGAAACTTATAAAGAGGGTACAATTCCACTTCAGACAATTCGTGCTGACATTGATTATGGTTTTGCAGAAGCAAACACAACCTATGGTAAGATTGGTGTTAAGACATGGATTTATCAAGGTGAGGTACTCCGTGAATCTCGTAATAAGAGAAGATCAAATCGTAGAGAAGGGGGAAGAAAGTAATGCTTTTACCTAAGCGTGTAAAACACAGAAAGCAGCACAGAGGTCGTATGACCGGCGTAGCTACTCGAGGCAATAAGGTAACTTACGGTGAATATGGTTTGCAGACAACTGAGCCTGCATGGATTACCGCAGCACAGATTGAAGCTGCCCGTATCGCAATGACACGTTACACAAAGCGTGGCGGTAAAGTATGGATCAAAATATTCCCTGATAAGCCGATTACAGCAAGACCTGCCGATACTCGTATGGGTAAAGGTAAAGGTAATGTTGACTACTGGGTAGCAGTAGTAAAGCCGGGCAGAGTAATGTTCGAGCTTGGCGGTGTTGACGAAGCAACAGCTCGTGAGGCTTTGCGTCTTGCCGCAAACAAACTTCCTGTTAAATGTAAGTTTGTAAAGAAAGAAGAAGAGGGAGGCGAGCAGTAATGAAAGCATCAGAAATCAAGGCTCTTTCAGCAGAACAGAGAACAAAGAAGCTTGCAGAATTAAAAGAAGAGCTCTTCAACCTTCATTTCCAGCAGGCAATCAATCAGCTCGACAACCCTATGAGAATTAAAGCTGTCAAGAAAGATATCGCTCGCATCAAGACTGTTGAGCGTCAAATCGAACTTGAGAGCGCTAATTCTTAATAAAGGAGGTAACTGTTAAATGGAAAGAAACCTCAGAAAGACAAGAGTAGGTATCGTAACAAGCGACAAGATGGATAAGACAGTTGTTGTAACAATCAAGAACAGAGTTCGTCATCCACTTTACAACAAGATTGTAAACGATACAGTTAAGTACAAGGCACACGACGAAAACAACGAATGCGGTGTTGGCGATAAGGTTCTTATTATGGAATGTCGTCCATACAGCAAGGATAAGAGATGGCGTGTGGTTGAAATCATTGAGAAGGCTAAATAATCGTTACGATTTACAGCTTTTTTAAATAATTTAGTCAATAAAATAATAACTGCAACATAGCAAAGTGTTATTTTGCAGTACGAAGGAGGAAAATGCTGTGATACAACAGGAAAGTCGTCTTAAAGTAGCAGACAACACAGGCGCTAAAGAGCTTCTTTGCATCAGAGTATTAGGCGGTTCAGGCAGAAGATATGCAAATATCGGCGATGTAATCGTTGCTAGTGTAAAGAAAGCAGCACCGGGTGGCGTTGTTAAAAAGGGCGAAGTTGTTAAGGCAGTCATCGTTCGTACAACTAAAGGTGTACGTCGTGACGACGGTCAGTATATTCGTTTTGATGAAAATGCTGCCGTAATTATCAGAGAGGATAAAACCCCTCGTGGCACCCGTATTTTTGGACCAGTAGCTCGTGAGCTTCGTGAAAAGGATTATATGAAAATCCTTTCTCTCGCTCCGGAAGTTCTTTAATGGAGGTGCGCTAATATGAGTAAAATGTTTGTTAAGTCCGGTGATACTGTAGTAGTACTCAGCGGTAAGTCAAAGGGCGTTAAGGGCGAAGTTGTCGCTGTAAGTCCTGCTGAAGGCAAGGTTATCGTTAAGAAGGTAAACGTTGTTACAAAGCACGTTAAGCCTAAGAAGATGGGCGAGCCGGGCGGTCTTATTGAAGTAGAATCAGCTCTTTATGCATCAAAAGTACAGCTCGTATGTCCTAAGTGCGGCGAAGCTACACGTGTAGGTCATAAAAAGGGCGGCATCCGTGTTTGTAAGAAATGCGGTAACGAATTTTAAGTAAGGGAGGAACATAACAATGTCTGTTTTAAAAGAAACATATAAGAGCGAAATCGCTCCTGCGTTGATGAAGAAATTCGGATACAAATCTGTTATGCAAATCCCAAAGCTTGACAAGATTGTAATCAATGTTGGTTGCGGTGAAGCCCGTGAAAATTCAAAGGTAGTAGACGCTATCATTAATGACCTTCAAATCATTACAGGTCAAAAGCCGGTTATCTGCCGTGCGAAGAAGTCAGTTGCTAACTTCAAGCTTCGTGAAGGTATGCCAATCGGTGTTAAAGTTACTCTTCGTGGTGACAGAATGTATGAATTCCTTGAGAGATTCTTCAATTTGGCACTTCCGAGAGTTCGTGACTTCAGAGGTATCAACCCTAACTCATTCGATGGCCGTGGCAACTATGCTATGGGTATCAAAGAGCAGTTGATTTTCCCTGAAATCGAGTATGACAAGATTGATGCTGTTCGTGGTATGGACATCATCATGGTAACAACTGCAAACACAGATGAAGAGGGCAGAGAGCTCCTTAAGCTCCTCGGCGCTCCATTCTCAGAGTAAGGAGGGATTATCGTGGCAAAAACATCTATGAAAGTCAAGGCTGCAAAGCCTGCAAAGTATTCAACAAGACAGTACAACAGATGCAAAATCTGCGGTAGACCTCATGCTTATCTTCGTAAGTACGGTGTATGCAGAATTTGCTTCAGAGAGCTCGCTCATAAGGGCGAAATCCCTGGTGTAAAGAAGTCATCTTGGTAAGAACTGAGAATTGCTAATTAAATAAGGAGGAATTATCAATGCATATTACAGATCCAATCGCTGATATGCTTACAAGAATTCGTAATGCAAATTCAGCAAAGCACGATACAGTAGATATTCCTGCGTCAAACATGAAGAAGGCAATTGCTCAGATTCTTGTTGATGAAGGTTATATCAAAAATTATAAATTAATTGAAGACGGCAAGCAGGGTGTTATTCGTGTAACACTTAAGTACGGCGAAGGTAAGAGCCAGGTTATCACCGGTCTTCGCAGAGTTTCAAAGCCAGGTCTTCGTATTTATTCAAACGTTGAAGAAATGCCTAAGGTTATGAAGGGTCTCGGTGTTGCAATCGTTTCAACTTCAAAGGGCATTATGACAGACAGAGAAGCTCGCAAGCAGAATGTCGGCGGCGAAGTTTTAGCATTCATTTGGTAAGGAGGTACAGTCAGGATGTCACGTATCGGTTTAAAACCTATTACAATTCCTGCCGGTGTTGATGTAAATGTCAACGGTGCAACTGTTACCGTAAAGGGACCTAACGGTACTCTTTCAATGGATGCACATCCAAATATGACAGTCAGCGTTGAGGGCAGTGAAATTATCGTTAGCAGACCTAACGATGCAAAAGAAAACAGATCACTTCACGGTTTAACCCGTACACTTATCCACAATATGGTTGTAGGTGTTACAGAGGGATTCAAGAAAAACCTTGAAGTTAACGGTGTTGGTTACCGTGTTCAGATGCAGGGCAACAAGCTTGTAATGAACCTTGGTTTCTCACATCAGGTTACAATGGAAGCTCCGGAAGGTATTAAGGTAGAATGTCCTTCAGCAAACGCTATCGTAATTAGCGGTGCTGATAAGCAGATGGTAGGTCAGTTCGCAGCTCAGGTTCGTGAAAAGAGACCACCAGAGCCATACAAGGGCAAGGGTATCAAGTATGCCGAAGAGCATATCCGTCGTAAAGAAGGAAAAGCAGGTAAGAAATAAGGGAAGGAGTGAAATACAATGGTTTCAAGACAAGACGCCAATAAGGCAAGACAAAAGCGCCACACAAGAGTTCGTGGTAAAATCAGCGGTACTGCTGAATGTCCAAGACTTAACGTATATCGCTCTCTCAGCAATATTTACGTGCAGTTAATCGACGATGTTGCAGGTGTAACAATTGCATCAGCTTCAACTGTTGAAAAGGAATTCACACAGTACGGCGGTAACGTAGAAGCAGCTAAGGCTGTTGGTAAGACATTAGCAGAAAGAGCTAAGGCAAAGGGCATTGAAGAATGTGTATTTGACCGTGGCGGTTACGTATATCACGGACGTGTTGCTGCAGTAGCAGACGGCGCTCGTGAAGGCGGACTTAAGTTCTAACGAAGGAGGTAAATTTTTATGGCAAAGATTGACGTATCTTCAATGGAACTTGAAGAAAGAGTTGTTACTATCAACCGTGTATCAAAGACTGTAAAGGGTGGTAGAATTTTCAAATTCGCAGCACTCGTAGTTGTCGGTGACGGTAACGGTCTTGTAGGCTTCGGTATCGGTAAGTCAGGCGAAGTTCCTGATGCAATCCGTAAGGGTATCGAGGATGCAAAGAAAAATGTAATTAAGGTTGCTCTTAAGGGAACAACAATTCCTCATGAGATTAAGGGTAAGTTCGGCGCAGGTGAGGTTCTCCTTATGCCTGCTCCAAAGGGTACCGGTGTTATCGCCGGCGGTCCTGTTCGTGCTGTTGTTGAAACAGTAGGTATCAAGGATATCAGAACAAAGGCTATCCGTTCAAATAACCCTTGCAATGTAGTAAGAGCTACTATTAATGGTTTAAGCCAGCTTCGTACAGCTGATGAAGTTGCAGCAGTACGTGGCAAAGCAACAAAAGAAATTTTAGGTTAAGGAGGGTGGAATAATGGCAGACATTAAAATCAAGCTTACAAAGAGCTTAATCGGCAGTAAGAAAGACCAGATTGCCACAGCCCACTCTCTCGGTCTTCGCAAAATCGGCAACGTAACAGTTCAGCCTGATAATGCACAGACACAGGGTAAGCTTGCAAAGATTGCTCACCTTGTAACAATCGTAGAAGAATAAGGGGAGGTGCAGATAATATGAAATTACATGAACTTTCTCCTGCTGAGGGCTCTAAGAAGAGCGTAAAGAGAATTGGCAGAGGTACTGCTTCAGGTCAAGGCAAGACAGCCGGCAAAGGACAGAAGGGCCAGAAATCACGTTCAGGCTACAGCAGACGTCCTGGTTTTGAAGGCGGTCAGATGCCACTTCAAAGAAGAGTTCCTAAGAGAGGATTTAACAACATCTTCGCTACTGAATATGCAGTCGTAAATCTTTCAACACTTAATGACAGATTTGAGGACGGCGCTACAGTTGATGCTCAGAGTCTTAAGGACGCAGGTGTTATTAAAAAGGCACTTGACGGTGTTAAGGTTCTTGGAAAAGGCGAAATCACTAAGGCAATCACAGTAAAAGTTGCTGCAATCAGTGAGTCGGCTAAGGCAAAGATTGAAGCTGCAGGTGGCAAGGTGGAGGTGCTCTAATGATTAAAACCATGATTAATGCGTGGAAAGTGCCTGACATTCGCAAAAAGCTTTTGTTCACAGCATTTATCATCCTCGTTTTCAGAATAGGTTCAGTCATTCCCGTACCTTTCCTTAACATTGTTGATGAAATCAATGTCGGTAAAGGCAATACAATTCTCACTTATTTGAGCTTGATGACAGGTAGTGCATTCACATACGGTACTATTTTCGCTATGTCAATCACTCCGTACATCAACTCTTCAATCATCATTCAACTTCTCGCAGTGGCAATCCCGTCACTCGAGAGATTACAGAAGGAAGGCGAAGAAGGCAGAAAGAAGCTTGCTTCTATTACTCGTTTCGTAACAGTTGCACTCGGTGTTCTTCAGTCTATCGCTTATTACTTCTATCTTCGTACAAACAACTACCTTATGACTGATTCAAACGGTGCTCAGTTCACAGGTTTTGACGCAGTTTTCCAGGCACTTGTTATTGTACTTGTTTTAACAGCAGGCACAGCAGTTATTATGTGGCTCGGTGAGCAGATTACTATCAGCGGTATCGGTAACGGTATTTCCATTATCCTTTTCGCAGGTATCGTATCTCGTTTCCCAACCCTCATTAAGCAGCTCTTCCAGTATCTCGATACAGGCAGACTTGTTTATAAAATCCTTGTTCCTGTAGTTATCGTATGCTTCTTGCTTATGATTGCATACATCGTATTTATGGATAATTCTGAGAGAAGACTTCCGATTTCTTACGCAAAACGTGTAGTCGGCAGAAAGATGATGGGCGGTCAGTCAACTCATATGCCTATTAAGGTTAATATGAGCGGCGTACTTCCTGTAATCTTCGCTTCATCAATTCTCTCACTTCCTGGAACAGTTCAAATGTTCCTTTCAGCTGATAAGTATGAAGGCACTTTCTGGGAAAAGTTCTTTAAGGCATTCCAGGGCGACTCTTGGTGGTACGCAGCAATGTACTTCCTTCTTATCATCTTCTTTGCTTATTTCTACAGTACAATTCAGTACAACCCAATTGAAATGGCAAACAACTTGCGTAAAAACAACGGCGCAATTCCGGGTATCAGACCGGGTAAGCCGACCTCTGATTACATTCTCAGAGTTCTTTCAAGGCTTACACTTATCGGTGCTTTGATGCTTTCGGTTATCGCACTCTTCCCAATCGTTTACTCACTTATCTGTGATGCGGCTATCAAGCCACTTGCAGAAGGCGGCAAAGATGGCGGTATGACAATCTCTCTCGGCGGTACATCACTTATCATTATGTGCGGTGTTGCACTTGAGACAGTTCGTCAGTTAGAGTCGCAGATGATGATGCGCCACTACAAAGGCTTCCTTGACTAATAACTAATAGGAGTATTAAATATGAAACTTATTCTTCTCGGTGCTCCGGGTGCCGGCAAAGGTACTCAGGCAGAAAAGATTGTTGAAAAATACGGTATTCCGGCAATTTCAACAGGTAATATTCTTCGTGCAGCTGTAAAAGACGGCACAGAAATGGGACTTAAGGCTAAATCGTTTATGGACGCAGGACAGCTTGTTCCCGACGAGGTTGTTATCGGTATTATCAAGGACAGACTTAAAGAAAAAGATTGCGAAAACGGCTTCATTCTCGATGGCTTCCCAAGAACAATTCCTCAAGCTCAGGCTCTTTTAGATTCAGGTGTTGATATTGATAAGGTGCTTGATATTGAGGTTCCTGACGAAGCAATCACTAAGAGAATGAGCGGCCGCCGTGTTTGCTCAAAATGCGCTAATTCTTATCACGTTGAGTATAAGAAGCCTAAGGTTGAAGGCGTATGCGATGCTTGCGGCGGAGAACTTATTCAGCGTAAGGACGATGCTCCTGAAACTGTTCTTGCTCGTTTGGCTGAATATCACCAAATGACAGAACCGCTTAAAGATTTCTACAAAAAGCTTGGTAAGCTTACTGTTGTAGAAGGACAGGAAGAAGTTGCAGATACAACTGCACTCGTTTACGCTGCGTTGGAGGATTAACATGATAGTGCTAAAAAGCAGCCGTGAGCTTGAACTTATGAAAGAAGCTTGTCAAATTTCGGCTGAAGCATTAATGGTAGCAGGCGAGGCAGTAAAGCCGGGCGCTTCTACCAAGGAAATTGATGAGATTGCATACAAGTTTATCAAAAAACACGGTGCAACTCCTAACTTTTTAAACTACGGTGGATTTCCTGCTACCGCATGTATATCTATAAATGATGAAGTTATCCACGGCATCCCAAAGGCTGACAGAATTCTCAAAGAGGGCGACATTGTCAGCATCGATTTGGGTGCGGCTAAAAACGGATACAACGGCGACAATGCTGCTACATTTGCTTGCGGAACTGTAAGTGACGAGGCAAAGCGGCTGATGGATACTACTCGTGAAAGCCTTTATAAAGGTATTGAGCAAGCAGTTCCAGGCAACAGAATCGGCGATATCGGTCACGCAGTACAGGAGTATTGCGAAGCACGTGGGTACGGCGTTGTACGTGACTTTGTCGGTCACGGCGTCGGTACTAAGCTTCATGAAGAACCAAGCGTACCAAACTTCGGTCACGCAGGCCGTGGTATCAGACTGTTACCCGGAATGACATTGGCAATTGAACCAATGATTAATCTGGGAACCTACAAGGTTAAACAGCTTTCAGACGGTTGGACCGTCAAAACCGCTGACGGCAAGCTTGCTGCTCATTTTGAGCACTCAATTGCGATTACGCCAAACGGTCCTGTTATATTAACAAAAGTCTGAGGCTTTAATCAATTGCTGGCGATTACGCCGTAATGTGATTCCAGTTAAATTAAAAACATCAATCGTAAATAATTAAATTTTAGCGAGGTATAAGATGTCAAAGTCAGATATGATAGAAGTTGAGGGTACCGTGGTTGAAGTGTTACCTAATACAACTTTTAAAGTAACATTGCAAAATGACCACATCATTATAGCCCACATCAGCGGGAAGCTGAGAATGAATAATATTCGTATTCTTCCCGGTGACAAGGTAACGATTGAGATGTCCCCATACGATCTTACTAAGGGTCGTATAATATGGCGCTCAAAGTAATAATTAGGAGGATATTCAGAATGAAAGTAAGACCTTCTGTAAAGAAAATTTGCGAAAAGTGCAAAGTAATAAAGCGCAATGGAAAAGTAATGGTTATCTGTGAAAATCCAAAGCACAAACAGCGTCAGGGCTAATCCTGAATTAATAATCGGAGGTAAACTGTAAAATGGCACGTATTTCAGGTGTTGACTTACCTAATGACAAGAGAGTTGAAATCGGCCTTACCTATATTTACGGTATCGGTCGCACAACCTCTAATGAAATCATCAAAGCAACAGGCATCAATCCTGACACCCGTTGCAGAGATTTAACAGAAGATGATGTTAAAAAGCTCAGCGATTATATCACTCACAACCTCACAGTTGAAGGTGACCTTCGCAGAAACACAGCTTTTGACATTAAGAGACTTATAGAAATCGGTTGCTATCGTGGCGTAAGACATAGAAAGGGTCTCCCTGTAAGAGGTCAGACTTCTAAGAACAATGCACGTACACGTAAGGGTCCTAAGAAGACTATAGCAAACAAGAAGAAATAGTAGGAGGAACAAATAAGTATGGCTACTAAGAAGACCACAGGCTCACGTAAGCGTCGTGAGAAGAAGAACATCGAGCGTGGTGCTGCCCATATCCAATCAACCTTCAACAACACAATCGTAACTATTACCGATATGAACGGTAACGCTGTTTCTTGGGCTTCTGCCGGAGAAATGGGCTTCCGTGGTTCAAGAAAATCAACTCCGTTTGCTGCTGCTACTGCTGCTGAAACTGCTGCAAAGGCTGCTATGGAGCATGGTATGAAATATGTTGAAGTATACGTTAAGGGACCTGGATCAGGTAGAGAATCTGCTATCAGAGCTCTTCAAACAGCCGGCTTAGAAGTAAGTCTTATCAAAGATGTTACTCCTATCCCACATAACGGCTGTCGTCCACCAAAAAGACGTCGTGTATAGTTTATTGGAGGTGTAGTAAAGATATGGCAAAGAATTCAGAACCTATTGCAAAGCGTTGCAAAGCACTCGGTATTTCACCGGCTGTTATGGGTTATACAAATAAGGATACATTCAGAAATTCTTATAGTAAGAATCGCCGTAAGAAGAGCGAATATGCTATGCAGCTCAATGAGAAGCAGAAAGTTAAGTTCATCTACGGTATTCTTGAAAAGCAGTTCCACACCTATTATGAGAAGGCTGCAAAGGCTCAGGGACAGACAGGTGCAGTTCTTCTTACAATGATTGAAACCCGCCTTGATAACGTTGCTTTCAGAACAGGCTTTTGTAAGACTCGTCGTGAAGCAAGACAGGCAGTTTCTCACGGTCATTTCACCGTAAACGGCAAGAAAGTAAACATTCCATCTTATCTCGTTAAGGCAGGAGATGTTATCGCAGTCGTTGACAAGAGCAAGGATAACGGCAGATTTAAGCTCGTTAAGGAAGAGGGCGCTTACGGCACCGCTCCTAAGTGGCTTGAAGTAAACCCGGCTGAACTCACAGCAAAGGTTGTTGCATTACCTCAGCGTGATGACATTGATTATCCTGTTGAAGAGCATTTAATCGTTGAGTTCTACTCTAAATAATAGTGTTTGGCTGTTATTTAGCGAAAACAAAATACAACATTTTATTAGGAGGCTTTTAAATGATCGAAATTGATAAGCCTAAAATCGAGATTGTAGACGTTTCTACTGTCGGAAGCCGCAGCACGGGCAGATTTGTTGTTGAACCTCTTGAAAGAGGTTTTGGCACAACTCTCGGTAACGGAATGAGAAGAGTTCTTCTTTCTTCTCTTCCGGGATATGCTATCACTTCCGTTAAGATTGATGGTGTTTTACACGAATTTTCAACAATTCCGCACGTTAAGGAAGATGTTACTGAGATCGTTCTTAACCTCAAAAATGTTATCTTAAAGATACATGATGAGATGCCCAAGACCCTTTACATTGAGGCTTCGGGTGAGGGCGAAATTACTGCTGCTGATATTAAGCATGACGCAGACGTTGAAATTCTTAATCCTGACCTTCACATTGCTTATCTTGATGAAGGTGCAAGTGTAAATATGGAACTTACTGCTAATCACGGCAGAGGATATGTTCCTTGCGACCGCAATAAGCAGCTTATGGATTTACCAATCGGCACTATTGCTATTGATTCAATCTATACTCCTGTTTTAAAGGTTAATTACACAGTAGAAAACACACGTGTAGGTCAGCAAACTGACCTTGATAAGCTCATTCTCGACGTTGAGACAGACGGTACTATTCCGGCTGACGAGGCAGCTTCACTTGCTGCTAAAATTCTCAATGACCATCTTATGCTCTTTGTTGACCTTTCTGAAGAGATTGGTAATCAAGACATTATGGTTGAAAAGGATGACGATAATAAGGAAAAAGTTCTTGAAATGACTATTGAGGAGCTTGACCTTTCAGTTCGTTCGTTCAACTGTCTTAAGAGAGCAGGCATTAATACAGTAGAAGATTTAATTGGTAAATCTGAAGAAGATATGATGAAAGTTAGAAACCTTGGCCGTAAGTCACTTGATGAGGTCGTAGCTAAGCTCGGCTCATTAGGTTTCGGACTTGCTAAGGATGAGGACTAAAGGAGGGAATTTCAATGCCAGGTAGCAGAAAGTTAGGACGTCCTACTGACCATAGAAAATCTATGCTCAGAGGTATGGTTACTTTTCTTTTAGAAAACGGCAAGATTGAAACTACCGTTACAAGAGCAAAAGAAGTTCGTGCAATGACTGAGAAAATGATTACTCTCGGCAAGAACGATACTCTTCATTCAAAAAGACAGGTTCTTTCTTATGTAACTAAGGAAGACGTAGTTAAGAAGCTTTTTGATGAAATTGCTCCTAAGTATGCAGACAGAAACGGCGGTTATTGCCGTATTATCAAAACAGGCCCTCGTCGTGGTGACGCAGCAGAGATGTGCATCATTGAGCTTGTTGACTGATAATACCTAAATAATATAATTAAGGACTTAGAGTTATGCTCTAAGTCCTTTTTTGTTTGTAAAAAATGTCAAATTGAATGTTTGTAAACTTGATAATTATATTACGTTGCGGAATAATCATAAATATAAAGTGTGTTGGTATCAACGTCAAATATAAGCGCACGGTAAAAATCGAAGTCATAATTGGCGAGCGTATCAAAATTAAGCTTTGTTTGAAGCTTATCGATTTCGGTATTATACAATGCAAAATAGCCCTCACTTACCGCCTTGTAGCTGCCAAAATCCTCTATCAATGTGTCACAAAGAATGTCAAAATTGTTTTGCGCATTCGGTATTCTTACAAATTCTCCGTTTTCAAACGATTTGAAATGTTCAATCAGCTTTTTGCGCTCCTTTTCTGTTACGCTTACCTTGTAGGCTCTGACGTAATCCGCTTTATCACTCGTGCTTTCTGTCATTTCAAAATCGGATTTAAGGAAATCTATTTGAAAATAGGATAAAGTGTATTCATAATTATCCTTTTCAGTCGGCGAGCAGGCACTAAAAAGCAATGTGAATATAAGTAGGGGAGTAATTAAAAATAAAAGTCTTTTCATAGTTTTTACCTCCAATTTGATTTTAACAGATATAAGAGAATAAGTAAAGCAAAAAATAAGGGCTTGCAATTCGCAAGCCCTTAAATTCTTAATTATTAAAGTATATTATTTTTCAGCGTACTTGTTTTCGCCATACCAGCTATACATTGAACGAATCTTTTCGCCTACTTGCTCAAGCTGATGGTTAGCTTCCATCTCTCTCTTAGCCTTGAAGTGAGCCCAACCGTTGTTAGCCTCTGTGATGAACTTAGAAGCGAATGTACCGTCCTGAATTTCATCAAGAATCTTCTTCATTTCCTTCTTAGTTTCGTCAGTAACAAGTCTCTTACCTGTCTCGTAATCACCGAACTCAGCAGTATTAGAAATTGAATATCTCATTTCCTTAAAGCCGCCTGCATAGATAAGGTCAACGATAAGCTTCATTTCGTGGATACATTCAAAGTAAGCATTTCTTGGGTCATAACCAGCTTCAACAAGTGTTTCAAAACCGGCTTTCATAAGAGCTGTTACACCGCCGCAAAGAACAGCTTGCTCACCGAAGAGGTCAGTTTCAGTTTCGCACTTAAATGTTGTTTCAAGAAGAGCTGCACGAGCGCCGCCGATACCTGCACCGTAAGCGAGAGCGATATCCCAAGCATGACCTGTAGCATCTTGATATACAGCAACAAGGCAAGGAGTACCTTTACCTTCTTTGTATTCTGAACGAACTGTGTGGCCCGGAGCCTTAGGAGCAATCATAAATACATCTACATTTGCAGGTGGAACGATTTGCTTGAAGTGAATGTTAAAGCCATGAGCAAATGCAAGAGCCATACCTTCTGTAAGGTTCGGTTCGATATCCTTCTTGTAAATAGCTGCCTGCTTCTCATCCGGAGCAAGAACCATAACAATGTCTGCAGCCTTGACTGCGTCAGCAGTTTCCATTACCTTTAAGCCAAGGTCTTCAACCTTTTTCCAAGATTTTGAGCCTTTGTAAAGGCCAACGATTACGTTTACACCGCTTTCGTGAAGATTAAGTGCATGTGCGTGGCCCTGTGAACCAAAGCCTACGATAGCAACAGTCTTACCTGAAAGAACGTCAAGATTACAATCTGATTCGTAAAAAAGTCTAGCTTCTGCCATTTTTGTTTCCTCCAAAAATAATAATTATTTATTTAATATTTTAAATATTTGTGGTGTTCGGTTGTCCGACCACTCGCTAAATATCTTTTACAATTGTCATTATAACTTGTCTGTTGTCTAATGTCAATACCTATTTTGATTTTTTTGCAAGCCTTCCATAGCGTGAATGATATGAAGCCTCATAGCTGTTCTTGCGCCATCGGGATTTCTCTTTTTAATAAAATCCATAATCAGTCTGTCGTCGCTCATATTATCTTTGCTGACGTCGCTGTCCTTCATCATAACGACAACACCTTTTTTGATTGCGTTAAATATAATAGGAATGAATTGCTTTACAAAAGCGTTATGAGTTGCGTTTGCGATACTCTCGTGAAATTTTTGTTCTTCAACAGTTCTGTCCTCACCCGAAAGTATCTTCTTTTCAACCGCTTCGCCGCATTCACAGATTATTTTTATTTCCTCGTCGGTAGCCCTTGAAGCCGCATAATAAGCGCAATCCGGTTCAAACATAAGCCTCATTTCAAACAAGTCGTCAAGCCCTGAGGTTATATCGCTTAAATCGTTTGAATCTATAATAGTGTTTGAAGTTACAAATGTGCCTTTGCCACGCTTTATTTCAAGTATACCATAGGTGGTAAGTATTTTTACCGCTTCTCTGAGGGTAGAACGGCTTACTCCGAGTTCAGCGGCAAAATCGTTTTCGTTAGGCAACTTGTCGCCAACGGAAAAGCGTTCCTCTTCTTCTATCATTTTTAATATCTGATTTGCAGTGCTGTCTGCAAGTCTTGATGAATTGCCCATATAAACACCTCTTGAGTTGTATGATAACACAACTTGCATATAAAAGTCAATACGTTGTCGGACATCTTACAACAAAAATTCCTTTTAGGTCTGCTTTTATTTGTTCAAAACAACGATTTTAACTATATTACTTGTAAATTGTGAACAATTGCTATATTATTAGTATATAAAATATTTTACCTAAAAATATCGGTCTTGGAGGTGTTGAAGATGAATAAGGTAACAAGACTTAAATATTATATTGAATCGCTTTGCATTTACGATTTTGAGGATGATGACGTTTTCTCTGCTTTATATGATTTGCTTTGCGACGATGAAGAGGACACGGTAGCACTTCAAAGTTACTTTTTTAAGGAGCTTGCAAAAAGCGAATCGCTTAAAAGGCATATTTCACGCTTGATTTTAACCAATGACAATATTTTTACTAAAGCGGCATGCGCAGGAAAGGTAAATGAACTTTCAATTGCAGTCATAAATGCGGTTAAAAGCGACCTTGCAAAACTTGAAGAAATCGCTTCTCTTACCGCACAGGACATTTTGGCAGATATTGATGATGAGGATATTAAGGAAATCCTTTTAACTTTACCGGGCTGGGAGGTAGGCAAGCCGCTTGCTCCGTTAGATTCTCATTGGGACAGGCAACTTGATGAACTTATTAACTATCACAGAGAAAACGGCTACGGTATTTATGCCAAAAATATTGCATTTACTTGGAGAGATGAGGAAATCACTCCGGTTAATTCCATTGATCCTATCCGTCTTACAGATTTGAAAAATTACGAACTTCAAAGAAATAAGGTTATTGATAATACCGAAAGCTTTATCGCAGGTCATCCGGCTAATAACGTTTTGCTTTACGGTGACAGGGGAACGGGCAAAAGCTCAACAGTTCACGCAATTTTGAATGAGTATTGGCAACAGGGACTTCGTATGATTGAAATTCCTAAGAGTGCTGTTGCCGACCTTTCGCTTATTCGTGAGCAAATTGCCGATTCACCGATGAAATTTATTATTTATATTGATGATTTAAGTTTCGATTCTAACGATACCTCGTTTAGCGAACTTAAGGCAGCTCTTGAAGGTTCGCTTTCGGGCAAACAGCCGAATACTATTATATATGCAACGTCTAACAGACGTCATTTGATTAAGGAAAATTTCTCTGACAGGGAAAATGATGTTAATAAGGGAGATACTATGCAAGAACAGCTTTCCCTTTCCGACCGCTTCGGTCTTACAATCACATTTCTTAATCCCGATAAAAAGGAATATCTTGATATTGTTGAAAAACTTGCTTGCGACAGGCATTTTGAAGAGCACGGCGTTGACGTTGATAAACTTCTTTTTAAAGCTGACCAGTGGGCAACAAGGAGAGGCGGACGTTCGCCGAGAGGTGCAAAGCAGTTTATCGACCATGTTGAGGGCTGTATAAAGCGTGGAAAAGAATGGTAATTAATATTACCAATAATTTTCATTCAAAAAATATTTATAAATTTTATAAAATGTTAATTAAAACTACAAAAAATTATCACTAAGCGGTGATAAAATGATATTAACAAATCAAAGGAGAAACATTATGGGAACAAAAATTTTGGTTGTTGACGACGACCGCAACATTTGCGAACTTTTAAAGCTTTACTTGGAAAATGACGGCTACACGGTTTTCGTTGCTAATGACGGACAGGAAGCAGTTGAAATGTTTCAGTCTAAAGCACCTGAGCTTGTGCTTCTTGATATTATGCTTCCGAAAATGGACGGCTGGCAGGTTTGCCGTGAAATAAGAAAAACATCTAACACCCCTATCATTATGCTTACCGCTAAAGGTGAAACTTTTGATAAGGTTCTCGGTCTTGAACTTGGCGCAGACGACTATGTTACAAAACCTTTTGACGCTAAGGAAGTAATGGCAAGAGTTAAGGCTGTGTTGAGAAGAGCCAGCGGCAGTAATGACGCTGAGGAAAATTCAAAGAAAATCGTAAAATATGATAATCTTGAAATCAATATAGTTAATTATGAGCTTAAGGTTAAGGGTGTACCTGTTGATACTCCTCCTAAAGAGCTTGAACTTATTTATCATTTTGCATCAAATCCTAATAGGGTTTATACCCGTGACCAGCTTCTTGACGAGGTTTGGGGCTTTGATTATTACGGCGATTCAAGAACGGTTGACGTTCACGTTAAAAGGCTTCGTGAAAAGCTTGAGGGCGTGTCAGACAAATGGTCGCTTAAAACCGTTTGGGGAGTAGGCTACAAGTTCGAAACAAAGGAATAATCAAAATGCCGGAAGATTTCCCGGCAGTAATTATATAATAAAGGTATAAATAATGACAAAAATACATTTACCTCAAAAAAAGAATTTGAAGGATAATATTTTTGCTAAATACTTTTTGTTGTTTTCGGCAATAATGCTTATTGTGCTTACTGTTTTGGGTACGACGCTTACCGCTCTTGTGGGTGCGTACACTCAAAAACAGACTACAGATTTGCTTATGGAGAATGCACAGTCTATTGCCAACAGTGTAAGTTCCAATCTCCTTGTTGCGGATATGAATGATACTTATTCAAACGAGAAAGAAATGATATGCCGTGCAATCAAGATTGTATCTAATTCGGTTGACGCCGATATTTTTGTTTGCGACACCGAGGGAAATATAATTTTGTGTAAGGAAAGGGCAGATTCGCTTCCTTTTTTCGGAAAACTCGGCAAATGTTCGTTTCATACAGATTATAATATAAGCGATTCGATACTTCAGCAGGTGTATGAGAGCAGTTATGTGGGCAGCGGGGTAATAAGCGGTCAACGTTCGTTTATTGTCGGCTGCCCGATTTACAGCTCAAATCAGATTATCGGCTCTGTTTTTGCAACAAGCGCAACAAGTGCCGTTTCACTTGTTCATGAAGTATTTAAAATGTTTATGTTAAGTGCTGTATTTTGCCTTGTTTTGGGCTTCTTATGTATTTGGAAACTTACAAGAAGCTTTGTTCAGCCACTTCGTGATATGAGCAAGGCGGCAAAGCAATTTGCAATAGGCGATTTTTCATACAGAGTTAAAGTTGACGGCTGCGACGAGCTTGCAGAACTCGGCAAAGCTTTTAATGATATGGCAGACGCACTTGATACGCTTGAGTCGTCAAGACGAAGCTTTGTGTCTAACGTATCACATGAGCTAAGGACTCCGATGACTTCAATCGGAGGTTTTATTGACGGTATTCTTGACGGAACAATTCCAAGGGAAAAGGCAGATTATTATCTTGAAATTGTAAGCGGTGAAATCAAACGTCTTACCCGACTTGTTGTAACTATGCTTAATATGAGCAAGATTGAATCGGGCAGTTTTGAGATGAAACCGCAAAAATATGATATTACAGACCAAATTATTCATATACTTTTGACTTTTGAGCAAAAAATAGAGGAAAAGCATATTGAAATTGAAGGTCTTGAAAATTTAAACCCTACCTTTATCACGGCGGATAGGGATATGATTTATCAGGTTATCTATAATATTTTTGACAACGCTGTTAAATTCACAAATGAGGGCGGATATATTAACGTTTCCATGAATGAAGATGACAAAAACGTTGAGGTGCACATCAAAAATAGCGGTATAGGTATTCAAAAGGAAGAACTTTCAAAGGTGTTCCAAAGATTTTACAAGGTTGATAAATCACGTGGACTTGACGCTAAAGGTGCAGGATTAGGTTTATATATAGTAAAGATGATGGTTGAAATGCACAGCGGCACAATTTATGCGCAAAGTGAGGACGAAAATACGGCTGAATTTGTGTTTAAGCTGCCAAAGGAGTATAAACCTGTCTATAAAAAAGGAGACAAACAATAATGAGCGATTTTGATAATGAAAAAACCGGCAGTCAGGAAAGGCCGGATTATTATCAGCCAAATCAAAACGAAGGGCAATCATATTATACCCCTCCTCAAAATGAGCAGGCTGACAATAATACAACCTATCACTATTCCTACGCAGGCAAAGCACAGGAAAATCGAAATAACTATTCAAATGCTTCAAATTATTCAAGCGGTAACGGCAACTATTATCAACCGCCGCAAAATGATAATAAGCAAAACGCAGAAAACGGCAATTCGCCAAAGCCGCCTAAGAAGAAACCCGGTGCCGGCAAAATAGTTGCAATTATTCTTGTTATCTGCGCATTCGTTGCAGCAGTCGGCATTGTTCTTTCAACAACGGGTGTAATTGATAGCAGTAAAACTTCACAAAATAACAGTTCATCCTCTCAATCTCAGGATTCGGGCAGCGATGTTAAAACAAACGACAGTAACAGTGTTCAAACAAAGGACAGCAGCGGCAATCTTACCGTTGCAGGTGTTGCTAAAAAGGTTATGGATTCATGCGTCGGCATCACCGTTTACAGTGAGAAGCAGGCTTCATATAATTATTTCTATAATTACGGCAATAATGACGGCAATAATTCAAGTAACTCAGACCCTGAAAAGTCAGGCGAAGGCTCAGGTATCATTATGTCGGAGAAAAACGGCAAAACATATATCCTTACTTGTGCTCATGTTATCAGCGAAGGCACTAAATTTACAGTAACTCTTAATAATAAGAAAGAATATGACGCTAAAATGGTCGCTTATGACAGCCAAACCGATATCGGCGTTCTTTCTATCGACGCAACAGGCTTGCAGGTTGCTGAATTTGCAAACAGCGATAATCTCGCAGTCGGTGAGCAGGTAATTGCCATCGGATGTCCGGGCGGTCTTGAATTTATGAATTCGCTTACAAGCGGCTATATTTCAGCACTTGACAGGCCGATTTCATCAAATATAGGCTATGATAATAAATGTATACAGGTTGATGCAGCAATTAACCCCGGTAACAGCGGCGGCGCATTGTTCAATATGCAAGGTCAGGTTATCGGCGTAAATTCTTCAAAGATTGCCGCTACCGAATATGAGGGAATGGGCTTTGCAGTTCCGTCGGATACTGCTATTGCAACTGCTAACAGTTTGATTAAGTCCGGCTATGTAGAGGGCAGAGCTAAGCTTGGAATTACTTATCTTCCTCTTACTAAATACAGCAATTATTCCGCTATCCTTTCGGCACTTGAGGAAAAAGGCTATAAGAATGCACAGGGCACAATGGTAATTAATTCTGTTGACGGCTCATCAGACCTTGCAAGCAAGGATGTTAAACAGTATGATATGATTGTTGCAATTAACGGCAAAACTATGACATCAACCGATGTTTTAACTTCGGTTTTGGCTGACTCAAAGCCGGGTGATACAGTTAAGCTTACCATTGCAAGAATTGAAAATAACAGTATTAAGACAAGTACGGTTGAGTGCAAGCTTATGGAGTCAAAAGGTGACAGCTCATCTCAAAGCAACAGTTCGGGTGAATAATAAAATTTAATACGTCGGGCATATAAATGTGCGAAAACGGCTTGAACATCAGTCCAAGCCGTTTTCGCAGTTAAAGCATACATATCAATAACCGAGGTTGCCGATATTTTCGGCGCTAATAATAAAGAATAAGCTATGAAATATAAATACGTAATTTGGGATTGGAACGGCACGCTTTTTGACGATGTTGAAATCAGTGTTTACACAATGAACAAGATGCTTGAAAAAGCAGGATATAAAAACAGAATTGACCTTGATTTATATAAGAAAATATTTACGTTCCCCGTAAGTGAATATTATCAAAAGGCAGGCTTTGATTTTTCGAGGGATAAATTTGAGGACTTGGCTGAAATATATGTTGAGGTTTATACTTCTTTGCAATTTACGGCAAAACTTAATGATGAAACGCTGCCGATTCTTAAACTCCTTAAAAATATGGGATGTAAGCAAATCATTGTTTCCGCCTGCGAAAAAAACAGACTTTTAAATCAGGTGGAGAAATTTAAAGTCAAAGATTATTTTGACACCGTATTGGGCATTGATGATGATTTGGCGGTGAGCAAATCAAGTCTTGCGAAAAAGTGGTTTGATGATAACAAAATAGATAAAAACGATGTCCTTTTTATCGGAGATACCGTTCACGATTATGAAGTTTCGCAAAGTATTTCCTGCGATTGCGTACTTGTTTCCTGTGGCCATCAGGATAGAAGTGTTCTTGAAAAAACAAATGCGCCTGTTTTGGATAAATTAAGCCAAATTTCTGATTTTCTCGCACTTTAATTGTTACTAATAATTTACAAAATTTTTAAACAGTTGAGTTTTATGTTATATTATGGTAAAATGTAAAATGTTGTGGTAAAACAAAATGTATATTAGTGAGGTAATTTTATGTTGCAGTTAATACCGCTTGCATACTATGCTCAGGAAAAGAGCGGCGTGTTTGCGATAGACGAACAGCTTAAGGTGAATTCCGATTTTGATTTAAAACTTTTAAAGCTTGAAAAAGCTCAGGATGGCAAACTTGTTATAAAAAAGGACTCTTCGCTTGATAAAGAGGAATATAAGTTGGAGGTTACACCCGATTTAATTTCAATCAAGGCTTCAAGTGAAACAGGCGCTTATTATGCGCTTCAAACTCTCCGTCAGATTGGTAAATTTGAGCTTGGCTCAAAAGAAATTCCTTGCTGCATTATTAATGATAAGCCAAGATTTTCTTGGAGAGGCGTTCAGCTTGATGAAAGCCGTCATTTCTTTGGCAAGGAATATGTTAAAAAAATGCTTGATATGATGTTTATGTTAAAGCTTAACGTTTTCCATTGGCATTTGACTGACGATCAGGGCTGGAGAATTGAGATTAAAAAATATCCGCTTCTTACCGAGATTGGCTCAAAAAGAGCATATACTCAAATTCACGGTTGGGGCAGTACAGATATTATTAATGAGGAATATTCGGGTTTTTATACTCAGGATGATATTAAGGAAATTGTTGATTATGCCGCAAAACGTGGAATAATGGTGGTGCCTGAAATTGATTTTCCGGCTCACTGCGCCGCTGCTATTGCCGCTTATCCTTGGCTTGCGTGCCGTGAAATTAACAGGGATGTGCCCGGATACTTTGGCGGCGCCATTCCTCAAAGAAAGCTTAGGCAATTTGATTGGAACAGGCCTATTTGCCCCGGCAAGGATAAAACGGTTGATTTTGTTAAAAACGTTATTGATGAGGTTTGCTCGCTTTTCCCTGCACCTTATTTTCATATCGGCGGTGACGAAGCACCGAAGTCGGAGTGGAAAAAATGCCCTTGCTGTCAAAAGAGGATTAAGGATAACAACCTTAAGGACGAGGAAGATTTGCAGGGCTGGCTTAATAATGAAATTCTTGCGTTTGTCAAGTCAAAGGGCAAGAGGCTTATCGGTTGGAACGAGGTTTTAAAGGCAAAAAGCCTTGATAAATCCGTAATATGCCAATATTGGACTCCAAAAAAAGATTCAAGAGCAAGAGATTGGGCAAATAACGGCAACAGCGTAATCTTGTCTAATCATCAGTCATTCTATTTTGATATGACTTATGCTCAATACTCTCTTAAAAATACATATAATTACAACTATAAAAATTTCGGAATTAAACCCGAAAGTGAAAAAAATATTCTCGGAATAGAGGCAGAAAACTGGACAGAGTGGACAGATTGTCCCGAAAAGTTAGAAGTATTTATGTATCCGAGAACTCAAGCGCTTGCCGAGGTGGCTTGGTCGCCTGAAAGCAAGAAAGAATTTGATTCATTTATGGCAAGAATGGAAAATTTCAAGCCGTATTTTGAATATTTTGGTATGAGCTATGCGGTAAACAGTGTAGCTATGCCTAAAAAATGGCTCTTAAAATCAAAGATTAGAAAAGAGTTCAGTATGGGCGATACTCATCTTGAAGTTAAGCTTAACAAAAAATATATTGAGCAAGGAGAAAAGTAAATGAAATTTTCTGATTTTCCTCAGGCAGTAATCAAAGAAAATGTTGATTATACCGTTAAGGAAATTACAAACGTAATTAAAAAATACGGACCTCGTGAGTCAGGCAACGAGAATTGCTATGCGGCTCAAAAGCATATTAAAAAAGAAATGGATACTTTCTGCGACGGTACAGAGTTTGAAAGCTATAAAATGGCTCCTAAGGCATTTCTCCATTTCACAAAGCTTGTATCTGTTGTCATTTTCTTGGCAATAGTTGTTTGTGCAATTTTAATGTATACAAGTATTATTACACCTCTTTTGGCGCAATGTATTGTTTGCGGCGTTGTTTTTGTAGGGCTTTTTATCACCGTTATGGAATTTTTGCTTTATAAGCAGTTTATGGACCCTCTTTATAAAAAGATTGAGGCTCATAATCTTATGGGTGTACGAAAGCCGAGAGGCGAGGTTAAGAGAAGAATTGTTATCAGCGGTCATATTGATGCGGCTTATGAATGGCGTCACCTTTACTACGGTAAAAAAGTACCTCTTATGGCTATCTTTATGAGTTGGACTATCGGAGGTGCAATCGTTTCATTTATTTTGAGCGTTATCGCTATTGTTGCTAACTTTGTTGATATGGGCACTTTCGGAGATTTTATGATTAATTACAGCTACATTTTCCATTTTGTAACTGCTCTTGGTATGGTTACATTGTTTATGTTTGTTGATTTCAACACTATTTCTCCGGGTGCTAACGATAACCTTACAGGTACTTATGCAGCTGTTTGTGCACTTCGTATGCTTGATATGGCAGGTGTTGATTTTGAAAATACAGAGGTCTGCGCTATGATTACAGACGGCGAGGAAGCAGGTCTCAGAGGTTGCAAGAGTTGGGCAAAAAATCATTATGACGAATATGTAAACAGCGGCGTTGAAACGGTCGTTTTGTGTGTAGATACTCTTACCGATCGTGAATATCTCCGTGTTTATAATAAGGATATGACCGGCACTGTTAAAAATAATCAGCAGTTTAGCCAATTGGTTATGGACGCATCAAAGGACGCAGGTTATGATGACATTGAATTTTCTTCTGTCGTTTTCGGTTCTTCGGACGCTGCTGCTTTTTCTCAGGCAGGAATTACCGCAACGTGCCTTGCCGCTATGGACCCAAGGCCGGCAGATTATTATCATAACCGCCGTGACACGGCAGATCGCCTTGTTCCTGAAACTATCAAAACAGGCTTTGACGTTATTATTTCCACTATTCTTAATTTTGACGAAAAAGGTCTTAACTAAATAATTATTAAAGAGCAGGTAAGGGGGCATTTCCTTGTGCAATGCGCCTGATTCCTGCTCTTTTTTGTTACTCAACTGTCAGTTGAGCGAAAAATCAACAAACAGTGTAGTTTAACAACTGACGGATAATTGATTATTGGGCATTTTTGGTGTTACGATTAGCTTACCGAAGGAGGTAACTGATGTGTTTAACAAAATTAAAAATGAAATTAAAACGGAGGTAGAAGCAATGAATATCGGTAATAATATATCCGCATTAAGAAAGAAAAAGGGAATAACGCAGGAGGAGCTTGCAAATGAATTGGGAGTATCTGCTCAGGCTGTTTCAAAATGGGAAAATAACAGTTCTTGCCCCGATGTTTCTCTACTTACTAAAATCGCCGATTATTTCGGTGTCAGCGTTGATTCTCTTCTTCGTGAGAATGAGGAAGATATTGTCAATTCATCAGAAAATAAAGACACAAATGCAAAATCAAGTGATGACAAAAAGAATATTATGATTAAGGTTACACAGCAAAACGGAAAAGAGAATATTATTAAAGTTCCTTTTAAGTTTGTAAAGCTCGGCCTTAATATCGGCAATATGTTTGGTCTTAGCAAGGATGTTTCTGACAAAATTGCGACATTGGCAGAAAATGATATGACTGATATTGTTAATATTGATACGGAAAACGGCGAGCATATAGCAATTACTCTTGATTAATTTTTTCTCCGTAAAAATTATGACGCAATGATTATTTATCATTATTTTCAATATTACTTGCAAATGCTCTTTTTATAATATATAATAAACTGTAAGTAATTTTTACGGAGGAAAATATGGAAAAAATACTTGTTCTTGATTTCGGCGGGCAGTATAATCAGCTTATCGCAAGACGTGTGCGTGACCACCATGTTTATGCGGAAATTTTGCCTTATACAACCGACCTTGAAACTATTAAGAAAAATGATTATAAAGGTATTATTTTTACGGGCGGTCCTAACTCGGTTTACGATATGGCATCTCCGCACTATACTAAAGATATACTAAATATCGGAGTGCCTATTTTAGGTATTTGCTACGGCTGTCAGCTTATCGCTTGGATGGGTGACGGCGAGGTTAAAACAGCTCCTCAAAGTGAATACGGCAAGATTGAATTTACTAAAAAAGAGTCAAAGCTTTTTAAAGACGTTGATGAAAAATCAGTAGTTTGGATGAGTCATACGGACTATATTTCAACTGTTCCTGAGGGCTTTGAGATTATCGGCACAACAGATGCCTGCCCTTGCGCAGCTATGCAAAATGTTGAGAAAAATATTTATGCCGTTCAATTCCACCCTGAGGTTACTCATTCCGTTTTCGGCTCGCAGATGCTTTATAATTTCCTTTATGAAGTTTGCGGCTGTAAGGGCGATTGGGTAATGGATAATTTTATTGAAAATACCGTTGCTAAGCTTAGAGAACAGATTGGTGATAAAAAGGTTATCCTCGGTCTTTCAGGCGGTGTTGATTCTTCCGTTGCAGCAGGTCTTTTGTCACGTGCTGTCGGTAAGCAGCTTACATGCGTTTTTGTTGATCAGGGCTTAATGCGTAAAAACGAAGGCGACTTTGTTGAAAAAACATTCACAAGCCTTTTTGATATGAATTTTGTAAGAGTAAACTGCGGCGATGTTTTCCTTGAAAAGCTTAAAGGTGTAGTTGACCCTGAGCAGAAGAGAAAAATTATCGGTACTGAATTTTTTAATGTTTTTTGGAACGAAATCAGGAAGCAGGACGAACTCGGTTATTTTGCACAGGGCACTATTTATCCCGACTGTATCGAATCAGGTAAAGGCGATGCCGATGTTATCAAAACTCATCATAATAGGGTAAATACACCTGATGACGTTGAATTTCTTGGGATTATTGAGCCTCTTGCAGATTTATTTAAGGATGAGGTTCGTGCAGTAGGCGAAAAGCTTGGCATTCCTAAGGAACTTGTATGGAGACAGCCGTTCCCCGGTCCGGGCCTCGGTGTAAGAATTATCGGAGAAATTACTGCCGATAAGATTAAAGTGCTTCAAGATGCCGATTGGGTTCTTAGAGATGAAATGGCAAAGAACGGATATGAGAAAAATCTTGCTCAGTTCTTCTGCGTTCTTCCTTGTGTTAAAACTGTCGGCGTTATGGGCGACCACAGAACTTATGATCACCTTGTTGCAATCCGTGCTGTAACGACCGATGATTTTATGACCGCCGATTGGGCGAAAATCCCTTACGATATCCTTGCTAAGGTTTCAAATCGTATTACAAATGAGGTAGAACATATAAATCGTGTGGTTTATGATATCACCTCTAAACCCCCCGGCACAGTCGAGTGGGAATAACGACGCAATCTCGATAAACGCTCTATTTACAAGGCATTCTGGAGTTTTGCAACCCAAAATGGCAACATTTTGGCAACAATATAATATTCACATAAAGCTAAGAGCTATCAGACATCAAGTCCGATAGCTCTTTTGCTATTCTTCGCTTTCTTTTTTCGTCAAGTATTCAAGAAGTTACTAAGTTGCGAGTATAATTAAAGCGGTGGAAAAGTTTACAAAGAAGTGATATAATTTGAATAGATTAAGAGCGACAAATCTATATTTGGAGGGAGTAAAGTGTCAATATTCACAAAGATAGCAGAAGAATATGATCTGAAGATAATCAGTGAACCGGTGTGCTTGAGCGGCGGCTTAATGCACAAGATGTATAAGATTAACACACAGCAAGGGACTTTCGCTCTGAAGTTGCTAAATTCGTTTGTTATGCAAAGGGAAAATGCTATGGATAATTATGCAAAAGCTGAACGGATAGAACTTTTATTGGAGCAAAAAGGTATTCCGATTCTTCCAGCATTGTCTTTAGGTGGAAGAAAAATGCAGGAGATAGATGGTGAATATTTCTATCTGTTTGACTATTTTCCCGGAAAAGCCTTAAAAAGCAATGAGATAACAGCAGATCACTGCAAAGAAATGGGAAAGGTACTTGCCGAAATCCATAGTATAGACAAAAAGTATGAAAATGAAGCTTTTTATGAAATGTCTGTTGATTGGGATTTCTACCTTGCAGAAATGAAACACACTAATACGAAGTTATACGCAATGCTGAAAGATGCTTTGCCTGTAATTCAAGACAGTCAAAATAAAGGTAATCATGCACGAAAGAAACTTCCCCCTATCGTGTCAATCTGTCATAACGATATGGACTGCAAAAATGTTCTCTGGAATGGGAACGATTATCGTATTATTGATTTAGAGTGTTTATCTTATAACAATCCGTTTATGGAATTGTTTGAATTGGCATTGTGTTGGTCGGGATATGAAGATTGCAAAATTGATTTTCAATTATTTCAAGCTTTTTTGCAAGGTTATAAAAATGCCGGTGGAGAAATGCCGATAGATTGGGAAACATTATATGATTGCAATAACGGCAGATTGAAATGGTTAGAATACAATATTAAGCGTGTTTTAGGCATTGACTGCGGGAATGATGAAAAAGAAATTGGAACAGAACAGGTTAAAGAAACAATTCAGCACATCATTTATTATGCAAAGATGAAGAACCCAATAATTGAGCATACCTTGTTATAATTGGTACATAAAAGAAATTATTATAATATGTATGTGTTATAATATTTAGTTGTTTGATAATTATAAAAAAGCAAAGATGGTATTTTGAATAGCTTTTTTATTAAGGAGTTAAAAATGAGAAATGAAATTAAGCTTGGAAATGTGATGGTTGATTGTGATGACGAGTTAAAATTACAAAGATTTTATGGCGAATTATTAGGATGGGAAATGTGCAATTTGTTTGACAGACCTGCCGTTCGCAGTTCGGAAGGTATAGTGTTTTTGTTTATCGAAGAACCGGATTATGTAAAACCTGTTTGGCCTGAAGAAAGGGGCAAACAGCAAAAGCAAATGCACTTTGATTTTCAAGTAGATGATGTGAATGTTGCTGTTGAAAAGGCAATATCCTTGGGAGCCGTTAAAGCACCAAATCAGTATGGCGGAGAACATTTTACAACAATGTTAGATCCTGCCGGTCATCCGTTTTGTTTGTGCAGAAAATAAAAGCGTGCAGTCGAGAAATCGGCTGCCATCTTGATATAAGAGGAAATGTATTTTAAACATTTTATAATATAATACAAATACATTTGCAAATACGTAATATCTTGTTAAATATTACGTTGTTTATGAAAGCAGAAAGATACTTATTATTGCCTTTTGTTGCGTTTTTGCAAAAAACATGATAAAATACGAATATGAGATTTTATTTGTTTATTAAAGAGGTATAAATATGGCCAATTTAAAGATTTTTATATCATCCACTTGTTACGATTTATCTTTATTGAGATCTGAAATGAGGGATTTTATAGTATCAATGGGCTATGAGCCTGTTATGAGTGATTATGCGGATATATTATATGATCCTAGAACACATACACACTCTAGTTGTGTAAGCGAAGTCGAAAATTGTGATATGCTCGTAGTTATTATAGGTTCTAGATTTGGTGGAGAAGGTGTTCCAGCCGCATTAAATTTAATAAATCTCGATGATTTTGATTTTGGCGATGTTCCAGATGATCGTAAGCTTTCTATTACTCAACTAGAAGTGCTAAAAGCAATCGATAAAAGTATACCTGTATATACTTTTATTGATTCAGGTGTATTTCATGATCATTTGGTTTACGAAAAAATAGAAATAATGATTCTGTAGTTTACCCATCTATAGAAAAACAAGAAACCGCAAATTATATATTTGATTTTATCAATTATATTAGAAAAAAAGAGAGTGGAAACTATATATTTGAGTTTAAAAACATTCAAGATATTGAAATTATATTAAAAAAGCAATGGGCTGGATATTTTCAAAGATTGATTCATGAACAACGATATCAGTTAATAGAACAAAAAAGGACAAATCAATTAAATGAACAATTTGAAGATCTAAAAGCTGCCGTATTAACATCTATAGAAAATAATGATCGAAGAGAAGTAGCAAATGGTGTTATTAAATATAGGCGTTTAGCAGACTTATTATACTGCTTAAAAATAAGTCCTGAATATTGTAAGGATAGTAATGGTTCATTTGAAGAATTATTAAAAACTAAAGATATCGTTAATATAGTAAGTTCAAATGAATATGAGACTGTAGAATCAAATAGAAACTCATATATCCCCAGTAGAACATATCTTATTAAGGAAGATGGTACTTATTATGAGTGTAGATTATCAAAAGATGCTTTAGATTATTTGCGTTTAGATTGGGATAGTTTTAAATCACTAAGAAAAAGTTCTAGAAAACTTATATTAGAAACTTTATTTGATAATCAAATGTTTGGAAGAAGCATAAGATTTATTAATAATGATATAAGAAATATTATTCCTAATTATGAGACTTAATTTGAATTATGTTTTGAGAATGTTATCATATATTTAACAGACAACATAGGTAAAAATGTATAGTGTCTGTTCGAGTAAAAAGAATGACATTGAAAATTAATAAGGTATAGATCAATGCTTCAAATCTATGATTTGTGAGAAACAGTCCGGCGGACTGTTTCGTAGCAACTTGATAATATAGCCTTATTTATAAGGCATTCAGGAGTTTTGCAACTTCAAATGGCAACAATATAATATTCACATAAAGTTAAGAGCTATCAGACATCAAGTCCGATAGCTCTTTTTGTTTTATGATTCTTCTATATCTTTGATTGTTTTATGTTCTTCATTTTTGCAAAGAACCGAGTGTTATGGCAGAACTAAAATCAAAGCGAGATGATTTCACAAAAACTTTGTCTTTGTTACGAAAAGAAGTTAATGTTGCTACCAATATTTTGGAGGACAACGATGAAATCAAACACAATATGAAAGCTGAAAAGGCAATGCAACAAAAACGCTTTATTACAAAGCAAAGAACAAGACATAGGTATGATGACCTATGCAGATAAGGAGAATTTTATGAAAAAGTATATTACAGACGAAAACACAGGCATTAGCTACACACTTGTAGGTGATGTATATATTCCAAATCTTGTATCAACCGATACAAATTATGAAATCGGTTGTTGGGGCAGAAAACATAAGGAATATATTAAGCAATATAAACCGTCATTTTATACAACCCTGCTTACTCAATGTAAACTAAATTCATACTTGCATGATGTAGATGTCAGAGCAACAGAAATGTATGATACCCTTGTAAAGCAATTAGCAAAACAAGAAAGTGTTACAGAAAAACTCAAATCAACCGATATGATATTGTGGGTACAGAAAATGAATAATATCCGTAATAGAGCAACAGAAATTGTGAATGCAGAGGTGATTTGTACCGTATAAACACAGCGACGGCAGGGAGCAATTCCTACCGATTTTTCGATAGTACAAGAATGTTATAATTATATACATTTTAATTATAAATTTGCAAAGCTTTTTAAATTGACTTTTATTTTAAAATATGATAGTATGTAAGTATGTAAACTTACATACTAATTTACGAAAGGCGGTGATTACTTGATAGCTGATAATTCCATAAAATTCTGTAATTTGCTTGCGCAAATGATAAAAGAGGCAAATTTATCAAATGTCAAGTTTTATACCGCACTTGGTATAAAGAAACCTTACTTTTATGATATTTTAAGCGGTAAAGTCAATCCACCTCCTCCTGATAGACAAATTGCAATGCTTCGGCTGCTGAATCCAAAGCCTGAACAAATAGCTTTGTTTTTTGATTTAGCTGCACAAGAACGAAATGAAGTACCTGCTGATATCGCAAAAACCTTAGAAAATAAAAATTTGTGCAGAGAATTGAGAAATGGTATAGATTACGAAAAATTATTAGAAAACGGAGAATATAAAAATGAGCGATAATAAAAGAGAACAAGAGAGAACAGAACTTTACCGTACAATATGGGCACTTGCAAATGAACTTAGAGGAAGTGTCGATGGTTGGGATTTTAAACAATATGTTTTAGGTATGCTGTTTTATAGATATATATCTGAAAACCTTACAACTTATCTCAACAAAGGTGAATGGGAAGCAGGAAATATTGATTTTGATTATGCGAAAATCAGCGATGAAGAAGCTTTAAGGGTTAAAAATGATATGGTGCAAGAAAAAGGCTTCTTTATTTTACCTAGTGGACTGTTTGGAAATTTATTAAACAGAATTAGAAAAGCTGATAAAGACGCAAAGGATCAAGCAGAAAAAGACGGCAAAGAAGTAGAAATTGCTGATTTAGATGAGAACTTGAACGAAATATTGCAAACAAATTTTAAAAACATTGAAGCGTCTGCTATCGGTAGTCCAAGCGAAGAAAACTTCAAAGGTTTGTTTGACGATATAGATGTGAACAGTAATAAACTCGGACCAACAGTAGTCAAAAGAAACAAAAGACTTAAAAAACTAATCACTGTTATTGGAGATATGGATCTTGGTAATTATCAAGATAATTCAATCGATGCTTTTGGGGACACCTATGAATACTTAATGGGAATGTATGCTTCTAATGCCGGTAAAAGCGGTGGTGAATTTTTCACCCCACAAGAGGTATCTGAGCTTCTGACTAAAATTTCACTTCTTGATAATAACGGTAAAATGAAAACAGAAGTAAATAAAGTATACGACCCTGCTGTGGGAAGCGGTTCGTTACTTTTGAAGTTTGCAAAAATTCTCGGTAAAGATAATGTTCGCAATGGATTCTTTGGTCAGGAAATCAACATTACGACTTATAACCTTTGCCGTATCAATATGTTTTTACACGATATAGGTTACGATAAATTCAGCATTGAACACGGTGATACTTTGACTGATCCTAAGCATTGGGATGAAGAACCGTTTGAAGCCATCGTTTCAAATCCACCTTATTCCATTAAATGGGAAGGCTCTGACAACGGAACACTGATAAACGATCCTCGTTTCTCTCCTGCCGGTGTATTGGCTCCTAAATCAAAAGCGGACTTTGCTTTTATTATGCATTGTCTTAGCTGGCTTGCTACAGACGGAACGGCGGCTATTGTTTGTTTTCCCGGCATCATGTATCGTGGCGGTGCGGAACAGAAAATCAGAAAATACCTGATTGATAATAACTATATCGAATGTATCATTCAGTTGCCCGATAATCTTTTTTACGGAACAAGCATTGCGACTTGCATTATGGTTCTAAAAAAATCAAAAGTTGACAACCAAACTTTATTTATTGATGCTTCAAAAGAATTTATCAAGTCTACCAACAGCAATAAATTGGGTGACGGAACATCAAGCAACGATCCTAATAATATTCAGAATATATTAAATGCTTATATCAACCGAAAGACTGAAAAGTATTTTACTGCTCTTGTTAAACAAAAAGATATTGAAAATGCAGATTACAATCTTTCTGTGTCAACTTATGTAGAAAGTGAGGATACAAGAGAAATTATTGATATAGCTGTCCTTAACAAACAAATATCTGAAATTGTTCAGCATGAAAATACATTGCGTGCCGAAATTGATGCAATTATAGCTGAAATTGAGGTGAACTAAATGAATTTAGCGACTAAAGTGTTAAACAAACCAATTGGGTCATATGTCGCTACACTACCATTTATTGACATAAAAAAATACTTTTATTCTGAGTATGAGACCCAAGACGATGAAGATATGATCGGTTTACAGAATGGCGATTTTGTAGAAATTGATGCCGGTAGAATCGCATTAAATTTTTACTGTAAAAAGTGTGAAGATTCGAGAACATTTATGTCTCCAGATAGATTGCATGCTCTTATTATTAATGAGAATCTTATTAGTATTGACGCTTTCTTGCAGTGTCCTGTATGTAAAACTGAAATTCAAGTTTGGTTTTTACTTGAAGTTAAGGACATGTTTACTGAAGAACCAAAAGTAAAAATTTTAAAGAGAACTGAAAAGCTTTCAAAAAATGTAAGTGAATTACGAGAAAATTCATTCGGTATATATACTGAATTGCTTGAAAAAGCAATGAGAGCATCACGAGAAGGTTTTGGAGCAGGTGCTATAATATATTTGCGCAAAGTTTTTGAACAGGTGACAAGTAAAGCAGCTAAGGCTTCTAACATTTCTACAACATATATTAATAGCAAGGGCGAAAAAAAACGAAAAACTTTTAAACAATTATTAAAAGACGTAGATAATAAATGTTCTATTATTCCTGCTGAATTTTCAAAAAATGGATATAAACTATTTGGTAAGCTTAGCGATGTAGTGCATGGTGAATACGATGAGGAAATTGCATTGGAAAAATTCAGCGCGTTTTATCGTCTTGTTACAGGAATTATCGAAAACATAAAGAGTAAAGAGGAATTCCGAAGTGCCCAGCAAGCGTTGGGATTGTCTGAAGGCGGTGATAAAAATGAATAAACTAGAACAACTTATAAATGAACTTTGCCCAGAGGGTGTAGAATACGATTTTTTATACACAGTTATGGATTATGAGCAACCTACCAAATATATTGTAAAAGATACTAAATACGATGACGAATTTGAAACACCTGTATTGACGGCGGGTCAATCTTTTATTTTGGGCTATACTAATGAGAGCACAGGTATATTTGAGGCGTCAGCGGATAATCCAGTTATGATTTTTGATGATTTTACTACTTCTTTTCATTGGGTAGACTTTGATTTTAAGGTTAAGTCTTCCGCAATGAAGATGTTAAGATTAAAAAAGGATAGGTCTCATGATGCGGATTTTAGATACATATATCATGTGATGAAAAACATACAATACACTCCTGTAGACCATACTCGTCAGTGGATTGAAAAATATTCAAAGTTTAAAGTTCCTCTTCCGCCTTTACCAATACAAGAGGAGATTGTTCGTATATTGGATAAATTTACGGAACTTACTGCGGAACTTACTGCGGAACTCACTGCGGAACTCACTGCGAGAAAACAGCAGTATGAGTATTATAGAGATAGACTTTTCGCTAATTATAAATCAGCACCTAAGAAAAAACTCATTGAAGTTGCGGATATTTCCCGTGGAATTAGAGTAGTTAAAAAGCAACTTATTTCAAATGGAAACTATCCTGTTTACCAAAACAGTCTTGCACCTATGGGATATTATGACAAATATAATTGTAATGGAAATACAACATATGTTATTAGTGCAGGCGCAGCAGGTGAAATAGGTTATTGCGAAACTAATTTTTGGGCTGCAGACGATTGTTTGTTTTTTTCTAATCTTAGAGAAATTAACAATAAATACATTTACTACTTTTTACTTACAAAACAAGACTTTATCTATTCTAATGTAAGAAAAGCAAGTATTCCTCGTTTGTCTAGAACTGTAATAGAAAATTTACAGATACCAATAATATCGATCGACGAACAAGAGCAAGTTGTAAATTTGCTAAATCGTTTCGATAAGCTTTGCAACGATATCAGCGAGGGATTGCCTGCCGAAATCGAAGCAAGACAAAAGCAATATGAAGATTACAGAGATAAACTCTTAACTTTTAAGAAAAAGGAGGCAACGGAAAAATGAATAGTTTTGAAATTGTGGCGAGTTCAACCGAAAATACAGTTGTCGCTGAATACACGCCTGAAAAAAGAAAAAGCACCGACTATCAAAGCGAAGCGGAACTTGAAAAAGATTTTATAAAACGCCTTGTCAGTCAGGGCTACGAATACATTACTATAAAAAGTGAACAAGACTTAATTGACAACCTCCGTACTCAGCTTGAAAAACTTAATAACTACACCTTTTTCGATAAAGAATGGAACGACTTTTACAGCAGTGTTATTTCCAATGGAAATGATGGTATTGTTGAGAAAACCCGCAAAATACAGGAAGATTATCTGCAAAATCTTGTCCTCGATAACGGATATGTAAAAAACATCAAGCTGATTGACAAAACCAACATTCATAACAATCATTTGCAGATAATAAACCAATACGAAAAAAATGAGGGTGAACGTAAAACCCGTTATGATGTAACGATTTTGGTAAACGGATTGCCGTTAGTGCATATTGAGCTTAAAAAGCGAGGGAACGCAATTCGAGAAGCGTTTAACCAAATCAATCGATATCAGCGTGACAGCTTTTGGGCAGGTAGCGGATTGTATCAGTATGTACAGCTGTTTGTAATCTCCAATGGTACGCATACAAAGTATTATTCTAACACAACAAGATTTCAGCATATCAAAGATAACGCAGAGAAAAACGCAGCAAAAAAGAAAAAGACTTCTAATAGCTTTGAATTCACAAGTTATTGGGCGGATGAAAAAAACCGTACCATCCCGGACCTTGTGGACTTTACAAAAACTTTTTTTGCAAAACATACGCTGCTTAATATTTTGACTCGTTACTGTGTATTTACTTCAGAGGATTTATTGTTGGTAATGCGTCCTTATCAAATTGCGGCAACCGAAAAAATTCTAAATCGCATTATCGTTTCTACTAATCTCAAAAAAACCGGCAGAAAAGAAGCAGGCGGTTATATTTGGCATACAACCGGAAGCGGCAAGACTTTAACAAGTTTTAAAACTGCACAACTTGCTCAAGGATTGAATTTCATCGATAAAGTATTGTTTGTTGTTGATAGAAAAGATCTTGACTACCAGACAATGAAAGAATATGACAGGTTTGAAAAAGGTGCTGCCAACAGCAACACCTCTACTAAAATTCTGCAAAAACAAATGGAAGATGATAATGCAAGGATCATCATCACAACTATACAAAAGTTAGATAAATTCATATCTAAGAACAAAGAACATGAAGTTTATAAAAAACATATTGTTATGATTTTCGATGAATGCCACCGTTCTCAGTTCGGAGATATGCACAAGTCGATTACAAATCACTTTAAAAATTATCATATTTTCGGGTTTACAGGCACGCCGATTTTTCCATCGAATTCTAACAGTTCCAATGCCCCGAATATGCGTACTACGGCACAGGTTTTTGGAGGTGAACCGGACGAAAACGGGAACAAAGTAAGACCACTGCACGCATATACCATTGTAGATGCCATTCACGATGGTAATGTATTGCCTTTTAGAATTGATTATATCAATACGATTAAAAACCCTGAAATTTTATATGACAAGCAAGTAAAAGCAATTGATCGTGAAAAAGCTTTGCTTGACCCTAAAAGAGTATCTGAGATTACACAATACATTCTTGAACATTTTGAGCAGAAAACTTATCGCAATCAAAGCCGTTCCTATTATGACCATAAAGTGATTACAAATGTAGAAAAAATGGCAAAGTCCAAGAATAATACGGTATCAGAGCAAAAAACGACTGTAAAAGTAAATGGCTTTAATTCAATTTTTGCAGTCGCATCTATTCCGGCAGCGATTGCATACTACAATGAATTTAAAAAGCAAATGGAGGAAACAGGTCACAAATTAAATATTGCTACGATATTCAGCTTTAATCCAAACGAAGAAGATCCGGATGATATCTTGCAAGATGAGAATTTTGACACAAGCGGTCTTGATCAGACTTCACGCGATTTTCTTGACAGTGCAATTGATGATTATAATAAGTTGTTTAATGTTAACTATGATACATCTGCCGATAAATTTCCCAACTATTATAAAGATGTATCATTGAGGATGAAAAATCGTGAGATTGATTTGCTGATCGTAGTTAATATGTTTCTAACGGGATTTGATGCAACCACTTTAAACACTTTGTGGGTAGACAAGAATTTAAAAGATCACGGTTTGATACAAGCGTTTTCTCGTACCAATCGTATTTTGAACTCGGTTAAAACATTTGGAAATATTGTTTGTTTCAGAAATCTTGAGACGGCCACTAATAACGCCTTAGCGCTTTTTGAGGATAAAAACGCAAGAGGTATGGTTATTCTAAAAACTTACAATGAGTATATGAATGGCTATGAAGATGAGCACGGAAAACATATTGAAGGTTATAACGAGCTTGTAGCCAGACTGGTAAATGAATTTCCGATAAGCAGTCAAATCATTGGCGAGGATAACGAAAAAGAATTCGTCAAACTGTTTGGTCGCATTCTGAAATTGAGAAATATCTTAAGGTGTTTCGATGATTTTGAAAGCGACAGTTCTGTATCCGTTAGAGATTTACAGGATTATCAAAGCGTTTATATTGACTTATATCAAGATTATGTTAAAAAAAGCGACATTGAAAAAGAACGAATCAACGATGATATTGTCTTTGAAATTGAACTTATTAAGCAGGTCGAGGTCAATATAGATTATATCTTGATGCTTGTTGCCAAATATCACGAATCAAATTGTGAGGATAAAACGATTCTTGCTAATATTAATAAATCAATAGATGCAAGTGTTGAGCTACGCAGTAAAAAAGCCTTAATTGAGGGATTTGTTGCCCAAATGACAGTAAAAACAGATGTTGAAAAGGACTGGAAAGACTTTGTTAAAAAGCAAAAGGAACAGGATTTAGATACTATCATCAAAGATGAAAAACTAAAACACGATGAAGCTCAAAAATTTATAGAAAATTCTTTCAGAGATGGTGGAATAAAAACCACCGGAACAGATCTTGATAAAATATTACCGCCAATTTCAAGATTTTCAGGAGGTTCAAATAGGGCTTTGAAAAAACAAACTGTCATTGATAAGCTAAAAGACTTTTTTGAAAAATATTTCGGCTTAGTATAACATAAAACCGCTACCGATTTTAAGCCGGTAGCGGTTTTGACTATGTAAAAATTAAATTTTGGATTTTGATATTTTTACTAACTTCTGATTGGTTTTACTATTTTATTATTACTCCTTTTGTTGCCACTCACTATTTATAGCAGTCCATTTTTCTTCAAATTCTTTATTTTCTACCGCCGCTATAAACGGCTCTATCAAAAACTCTTTGATAGTTTTCAGCACTGTGTTAAAATCATCGGTTTTAGTATCTATCTTCCTGCAAAATGCTTTCCATTTCTTTTGCATTTCTTCATTATCAGCAAAAGCAGTTATCCGATCAAATTGTTTAATAGTAAAGCTATGACCACGATTTTCAAATGTTCTTTTTAATGCTTCTGTTAATGTTTTACCGTTAAAATCAAATTTATTTGCAAGATAATAGATGTCGTAGTAATCCTTCATTCTGCTTGAGAATTCCATAAGGTCTAATATTGCATCGATCTTTTCCGCAATGGTTGTTTCAAGCGAGTATGTATTTATGATTGGCGAAGAAAAATCTTTTAGTTGTGTAGGAATTGACCTTTTTTCTTGATTTGGTACAATTACATCATCAACACCGAAATCAATACTAAAAGGAGTTCGAGTATTTTTGATGTGTGCAACAAGAGAGGCACTGATTCCGGCATACTTCTTTGCGACTGAAATAGGTGAAACATTTTTAATTTCAAATGTTATAAAGTTATTTCCGGTATCTATAGCTATAATTTCTTCAAGAATTGCACGAAGCTGTTCAGGTGTGTTTGGTAATTTTCTCAGAAGAAAATCTACATCTACTGTAACTCTGCTGTCAAAGTCCGTTATTGAATAGATAAATAGTCCACCCTTAAGTACGAAATTATCTGCATATTTTGAATTTTGTAACCGGCGTAAAAATTCTTCTTGGCAAAACAGCTGCATACACAGCTGATAGCTTCGACCGGTTTCTTTCGCTTTGTTTTTTAATCTTGTAAGTACAGATACGGCAATATCAGCCATTCAGCAACACCTCCATAACGCTCATCATTTTTGTATATATATGCATTTCTTTAGCATATTTTGAAAGATTATTCAGATTCTTTTTATCGTCCGAAACATATGCATTAAGTGCTTTATTAAATGTTTCGCTATCAAGCTTTGTGCGATACTTAAAACAGTCGCAAATAGTCCTTTCACGGTCGTAAACAGGGAGTGTTACACCATTAAAATCACCTATTGTTTTTCCGAGTTCAATTATATTCTTTTGAACATAATATGCTTTAATAGGCACTTCTTGGATATTTGAAATTTGGTTTCTGTAAGTTCGAGGAACTGCTATTGACCATTCTCTTGGAGCAAAGTCACTGTATCCATAATGAAACAAAGCCGATTCGACGCAAACTGTTCCATAAGGTAACAAATTTGATATTAGCTGTTCTTCGCTAATGTTGTAATTATTAGGAAGTTGGTAAAAGCCATTTCGTATTCTCTCGATAACACCATCTTTGCACAATTTTGCAATATCATAATTTGTAAGTCCCACATTTTTAAAATCGGAAGTTTTTGCGATTGCGCCAACATTTTGAAAAACATTTTTTGCAATTTTTTCTTTAGACAACGGCCCACCAACTTTCTGCGTACAATTATCAAAATTTGTACGCAAATTTATTATAGCAATATTTTTAATAAAATACAACATTTTTTGAAAAATAGCCATGCAATTATAGTTATAATTATAGAAACGGCAATTAAACAGATATAAAAGATAGCTTTATCACTTTAAAGTGTTGACTTCGGTATGCACCTATGATACAATACAAACGATATGGCAGATGGTGATACTGTTTTGATACTGTAAACTTTGAGTTACAAAAACTCAGTAAAAACGGTTAGATTATCTGTATAAAAACAAAATATTTACTAAACAAAAAAGTTTAGTAAATGATCGAATTGAGCGAGTGGGAGTGAGAAATCAACAAGGTTGATTTCGAGACCGTTGCTCCAAATCTATGATTTGGGAGAAACAGTCCGGTGGACTGTTTCGTAGCAACTTGATAATAAATTTAAAATGCCCTATTTATAAGGCATTCGAGAGTTTTGCAAGTCAAAATGGCAACATTTTGGCAACAATATAATATTCACAAAGTTTAAGAGCTATCAGACATCAAGTCCGATAGCTCTTTTGCTATTGTATGATTATAAAATATATGAGTGATGATTATATTGTTTACTTGTCAAGATTTTTGGGAAACGAATTGCAAATTTCCTCTAACTTTGGGCAGTTAATTGCAATTCCTGTAAAAGTATCGTCGTCAATTTTATATTCTAAGTAAAATCTGCCATCGTATTCGGCTATTAAAATGCCGTCGTTATTGCAAATCGGCGAATTGTCAAAGGAGTAGTATAAATAGTACCAATTTCCTGTATTTTTCTTAAAAGTGTCGGTTACAAAATTATCAAGATATTTATTTTTGACTTCTTTTAATTGAATGCAAAAATCTATTATCTCATTATCATTAACAAATTTTTTCTTGTAATTCCAACCTTCTTGGCATACCATAATTGCCGTAACATTTTTATGGCTCATATCATTTATACTGTTGATTGGTAAGCTTGTATAAATTTTTTTGTCTCTAAAGGCTGAGCTGTATAAAAAATCGTTATTCTTATCATTTTTGAGCGTATAGTAGGTATGAGGTAATATAGTGTTATTTTTTTGGCTGATTTTTTCGTCCAAAATCAATTTATAATATTCGCCTGCAAGAGCTTCCATTTGATGATAAGTTTTGCCATTGTATTCTATAGCAGTGATTTCTCCGCTTTTTGTGTGCTCTTTTACTTTATATCCGAGTGAGTAATTGTAGATTAAAACAGAAGAAATTGCAATTACTGCAATGACAGTAAACGCTATGGGGATTAAAATAAAGGGATTTATTTTCTTTTTCATAAATTTTCTCCGTTAATGTTTTTTATATTTTTACGAACAAGCTGTGCCGCCTTGCTTGCTGTTTTTTCGTCAATACCAAGGCTTATATAATCTAAGGCAATTTTGTTATTCATATATTCCCACCATTGATTGCCGATTAAATCTCTGTGATTTTTATTAGGCGTATGCCATGTAAATCCGTTAGCCATGCATTTTCTAATCTGTGGAAATTCAATTTTGCTATTTGGTGCTGCTTCTTTTAAAGAATTATAAACAGTAGTTGACCATAAATGATTGCTGTATGCCAATGTTCCGTCAAAATCCCAAAATATAATTGCTATTGTTTTATTCTGTATAAAATAGTTTTTGTTGCTTAATCCTATTAGCAAATTTATTGTAACAAGATTTTTAATAAAATACAATATATTTTCAAAAATGGAAGGGTATGTTTTATTTCACAATTAATGTAAAAAATGTCGAAAATTGGTGAAAACAGGAAGAAAACTTTGAAAAGAATAATAATCAGTCAGAAAAACGTGAAAAAAAATCACAAAAAGTGGAGAAAAACTATTGAAATTGGATTTGTTTTGTGATAAAATGTGGAAGAAATAAAAAAAGGGAGTTTTTATTATGGAAAAGAAATTAAAAGTGCTCATTGCAGATAATTCAAATCAATTTGCCACACAGTGTCAAAAAGAGTTGGAAACGCAGGGCTACGAAGTTTCAACGATGGAAAATGACGGTGCTAAGGTGTTTGATGCTATAGCAAAGCAGAAGTTCGACGTTATTTTGATGGATGTTTTTATGACTAATGAAGATGCGGTCGATGTGCTTGAGTACTATCAAACCCATACTGTTGAAAAGCCGATAATTGCTGTTTTGTCAACAATCAGTAGTGAAGAACTTGAAAAACAGACAATGTCTTTGGGAGCAGATTATTTCTTTATAAAGCCGATTTCGCCTGCTCAGGTTGCGAAAAGAATTACTCGCTTAACTGCATGGAAGAATGAGCATAAGGCTGAAATTCAAAAGGGCAGAGCGATGTTTGAACAGGATATGGATGTTGTGATTTCAGATATCATGAGGCAAATCGGCGTGCCGGCACATATCAAAGGCTATCATTATTTGAGAACGGCTATAAAATATTGCCTTGACGACAGCGAAATGCTTTCATCTGTTACTAAAATTCTTTATCCAAGCGTTGCAAAGAAGTATAAAACGACTTCCTCACGTGTTGAAAGAGCAATTCGCCATGCAATTGAGGTTGCTTGGGACAGAGGCGATGTTGATGTTTTGTCATCATACTTCGGTTATACAATTCAGTCGGAACGTGGCAAGCCGACAAATTCGGAATTTATAGCAATGATTACCGACAAAATCAATCTTTCAATGCGTAATTCAATGTAAAATATAATCGACTTGTGTATATTATGTGTTACCTGTTTGTTTACAAAATGTTCAAAAATATACAAACGAGGACTTTTATAAAAGTTGCTATTTGTTCAAGTTGACAAAATTAGCGTAAAGCATTTGACAAATTAAAATTTTGGTATTACCATTGGTTTATAAATTAAACAGTCAAATGCAATGAACAGGAAATGACTTTGCGTACACCGTTTACAGAAAACTGTCGGTTGTGCAAGACAGCAACAAGGAACGTTTTGCCCTCACCTGCAAGCAGTTTCAGCGAAAGGAAACGAGTAACTGAAATCGGGTCTCACCGTTATATGAGTCGTTGTTAATATCTTTGATATTTGACGACGGTTGAGCGGTCGACTTTTTGTCGGCAAGCAAAGTGGTAACACGAAAGCGCAAGAAAATAAGAAGTTTATGCCTTCGCCTTTGCAAAAAATCGGAAACGGTTTTTGCTTGGCGGAGGTTTATTTTTTTGTTGGGCATCTTGACTGCTAATATAATAAAGAAAGAAGATGTATTTATGAACACGCTTGTAATTGTTTTGATTGCTGTTGTTGTTCTCGGTTTAGGCTATGTCTTGTACGGCAGACGTATTGCTAAAAAATGGGGTATTGACCCTAAAGCCGAAACTCCTGCCGTAAAGTATAATGACGGAAAGGACTATGTTCCGACTAACGGTTGGACGGTATTTTCACATCAGTTTTCGTCTATTGCCGGTGCCGGCCCTGTAACAGGTGCTATTCAGGCGGCTGTGTTCGGTTGGCTTCCTGTTTTGCTTTGGATTCTTATCGGCGGCGTATTCTTCGGTGCTGTGACAGATTTCGGTGCACTTTACGCATCAGTTAAAAATCAAGGTAAATCAATGGGTATGCTTATTGAAAAGTATATCGGTAAGCTTGGCAGAAAACTGTTCCTGCTTTTCTGTTGGCTTTTCTCACTTTTGATTATCGCAGTATTTGCCGATATGGTTTCGGGCACATTCACCGCATTTGACGCTGTTACGGGCGCAAAGCTTCCGGCCGCTTCAACAAACGGCTCGGCAGGTATGGTATCGATTATGTTTATGCTTTTTGCAGTTGTTTTCGGTCTTATTCAAAAGAAGTTTAATTTCTCAGGCTGGAAAGAATTTGTATTAGGCGTTGTATTTATTGTAGTTTCGTTTGCAATAGGAATGAAAGTGCCTATCATTCTTGGCAAAGACGGCTGGAGCTATATTGTATTTGCATATATTTTTATTGCTGCAATTATGCCGATTTGGCTTATGAAACAGCCTCGTGACTATATGACAACTATTATGTTTGTTTGTATGATTGCAGGTGCTGCGTTAGGCCTTATCATCGGTCATCCGACAATGAATTTACCTGTATTTACAGGCTTTAAAAATGAGCAACTCGGCACAATGTTTCCTATTTTGTTTGTAACAGTTGCCTGCGGCGCCGTATCAGGATTTCATTCACTTGTTTCATCCGGTACTTCGTCTAAAACAATTGCTAATGAAAAGGATATGCTTAAGGTCGGCTACGGCGCAATGATTCTTGAAAGTGTGCTTGCTGTTCTTGCACTTTGCGTTGCAGGCGCTGCCGCTAAAAATGGTATTCCTGCCGAGGGTACTCCTTTCCAAATCTTTTCAAGAGGTGTTGCAGGTTTCTTTGAAAAGATGGGACTTTCGGTTCATTTCTCAACAGTATTTATGACAATGTGTGTTTCTGCTCTTGCACTTACAACTCTTGATGCGGTTGCACGTATAGGCAGAATGAGTTTCCAGGAATTGTTCAGCGTTGACGATATGAAAAACGCAAAGCCTTGGAGAAAACTTTTGTGCAATACATATTTTTCAACAATCTTTACTCTTGCTTGCGGCTTTGTTCTTACAAAGATTGGTTATCAAACAATTTGGCCGCTTTTCGGTTCGGCTAACCAGCTTTTGAGTGCACTTGTTCTTATCACTCTTTGCGTATTCCTTAAGGTAACAGGCAGAAGCAATAAGATGCTTTTCCCGCCTATGATTATTATGCTTTGCGTAACATTTACCGCTCTTATTCAGCGTGTAGTAGGCCTTGTTAAATCACTTGTTGCAGGTCAGGAAATTTTTGCAAGCGTAATTCAGCTTGTGGTTGCAGTATTGCTTATAACACTTGCTCTTATTATTGCCGTTAATTCGTTTAAGAGTTATGTAAGAAGCAAAAAGGGCAGTGAGGTTGAAGAAACTGAAAAAACTATCGTTAATGAATAAATCTTAATATTTCAATAAAAATTAAGGATTAGATATTCGTATTGTTTTACGAATGTCTAATCCTTTTTTTGATGCTTAATAGCTAAAGCTGTTTTTTACGTCTTATTATATTTCGTACCACTTGATTTCGTTTGAATTTAAATGAAGGTCAAATGATGAGCCGTCGCCGATATAAACTGTTGTATCCTGCGGCTCGTAAGTGTTGTTTACTACGCAATATTTGCCGTTTTTAACATAAGCGTGAACCTCAACATTGTAGTTTGTTGAATACCACTTGTGAAGCTCGTTTTCAGAATTTGCACTCCAAAGAACCGCCCTGTAAAGTACACGGCTGTTTTCAAAGCTGTAAGGAAGGCCGCTAATGTAAACACCTCTGCCTTTGCCGAATTGCTTAACTGCCATTTGAACCTCTTCTGCGTGACGAACTGCAAACGGAAGCTCTGTAGCGTTTTGAACAAGAACTGTTGTTCCTTCAAGAGCAACAATATTTTTCTTACCCTCGCCGAAATCGACGTTGCCGTCGTTTGTATCCTCAAGAATAAAGTGATTGCGGTGTTCCTCAGTGTTGTAGCGACGGGTGTTGAGAGTAAGTCCGTTTTCTCTTTCAACGCCCAAAATATCGTCAAGCTGGAAGAACTTGCCCTGCCATTGATGAGCAGCCGGCTCGCCGACGCCTATAAAGCCGCCGCCGTTATAAACAAATTTCTTGACTGCGGTGATGATTTCCTCATCTGCCCAATATTCTCCTCCGCCTTGCGCTGTATCTGCATCGCCGACATTGATGATAACGTCGAAATTATCAAGCAAATTTTTGTCTTTTTTAATATCGTCAAAGCTGATGAATGAAACGTCAAACGGAGCACCGCTCAATGCCTCAATGACACCAAAGTATGAATAGTTTTGCCTGTAATAAAGACCGTGGTGCACCATATGGTTAGACCAAGCACGCATTTTGCCCCAACAGTTGAGGACTGCAACTTTCTTTACACAATAAGGAGTAACGCCCTGAATGTTGTCATAAAGAGTTCTGAATTCATCACAAACAGATTTGATATATTCAACAAAATCGGGGAACTGAAGCGCAAGCTTAAGGTATCCGCCGTATCCGATACGCTGAATAGGGCTTCTTAAAATAGCACGTCTTGCAGTTACCCAATTGACCTTAGCTTCCTTGATAGGGTCGCCGCCTTCGCAGAAAACGTCAGGGAAGAAGTAAGGTAAAAATCTGCCTTCTGTGTATTTAACATTTTTAATATCGCTGAAAAGACGAAGCGTTGCGCCGTTGCCGACACTGCCTACAACAGCGTCAAGTCCGATTGAGGCAAACTCGTCCATAAACGGCTCCATTCCAATCCAATGGTCGCCCATAAACATCATAGCTTCCTTGCCGTATTCGTGAACAATGTCAACCATTTCCTTGGCAAGTGCGGCAACTTCTCTTCTTTGGAAAGCCTGAAAATCTTTAAATTCCTTTGAAGGAATTCTGTATGTATTGTTCATATATCCTTGGTCAATGATAAATTCGGGGCGGAATTTGTAGCCGACCTCTTTCTCAAACTGCTCAAGAATATATGGGCTTACCGATGCGCTGTAGCCGAACCAATCAACAAACTTCTCCCTTGCAAGCTCATCAAAAATCAATGTGAACTGATGGAAAAATGTTGTAAATCTTACAACGTCAACATACTCATGGGTGTCAAGAAATTTGCGCAGCCTTTCAAGCGAATGTGCTCTTGTTTTCGGCTGACGAACGTCAAATGTTATCTGCGGCTCAACGTTCCATTTATTTACCACCGCATTATACATATGTACCGGGTCCCACATAATGTAAGCAAGAAAACTAACCGTATATTCATGGAAAGGAGTACAGTTATTAATAGTAACGTTGCCGCTTTTCTCGTCATAATCCCAAGAAGTCGGTGCAACTACCTCACCCGTAGTTCTGTCAATAACCTCCCACCATCTTGTGATATCGTCACGGTTATTTACTTTAAGCATATCGGGATAAAGATTATCCATAAGATGAATTGAAAGGGTGTCGCTTGTAGCGGTGTGAAATTTAGTCATAATATACATCTGCTGAATTTCATCAGGATTTGCCTTTGCCCAAGCGTTGTCCTTTCTTGTAGTGTAATAGGTTGCATAAACCTTTGCTCCTGTGTCACGAAGTTCTTGCGGAAATTCGGTTCCGTCGCAGTCACGTATTGCGTCTGCACCCCATTCGTTCATTATTTCAAGAGTTTCTTTGACAACGTCCATATCTGTCGGAATTGTTACTCTGCCTTTGCTTTTTGCCATATTTTACCTCCGAATTATTATTTTTTGATTTTGATTATTTTGTTGTTTTTAAGTGTCATTTTGCCGTGCATTCTTTTTCTTACAAAAGGAACGCCATCTCTTACATAAAATGTATTGTTTGCAACATAAGCGTCGGGATTGCTTGCCGGTGTCATTGTTCCGCTTAAGTCATCGAAGCTTAAATTGTTTTCAAATGTGTTGTGTACTGCCTCCTGCAAGCAAAACATCATACAGCCGCCTTCGTTAAGCCGTGAGTAGTTGTATTCATATTTTGTGCCGTCACCTGAGTCTGCATCATAAGCCATACCGTCTTGATTAAGCTTTGTATCAACAACATCATTATATCTTAAAAGCGCATTCTTACATTTCCACGGCCAAATCGCAGCGGCAACCTTGCCTGCACGCTTTTTTGGATATTTATAATATCTGTCGTTCATTTCAGTTGCACAGGAGTCCGCAACATTATGCTCAACTAAAGGATTTAAAGCGTACATAGGAGTTATAGCGTCACCGCCGGCAAATTTAACATAGTTGTTTTTAAGTGTAATGTTTTCATTGCCGTATTTCTTGAATGTTTCCTCACTAAGCTCTTTGGTTGCAAAATCCTTGTGACGGTATGAATAGCCGACTGCAATGCCCCAACGGCTGACATTTTTAACAAAGCAGTTTTCAACTGTTACTCCGTCATATCTTGCAACACCTGTTTTTTCTTCATCATCAGGCTTAAAGCAGGTCATATAAATACCGCCGTTGTTCATATGCTTGTTGTAAACATTGCCGTTAATATCGTGGATAAAAAGGTTATCAAGTGTGATTGAATGAAGTGTGCCTCTGTTTTTTGCAACTGCGGCAACGCCTGTTCTGTCCATCTTGTCTGCGGCACAGTAGCTTTCCATATCCTTGAATTTTTCTTTATTTGTTATTTCAATATCTTTAATAAGTATATTTTCAACGTCATAAAGAAGAATTGCGGACGAAACGTTGCCTTTATATACGTGACCGCCAAAGTCGAGTTCATTGCCGTAGTCCTGATACCAAACGCCTTTGCCGTTAGTGTTAATTCTCGGCAAATCGCCGTTGTCGCCGTAGGACGTAATTTCAATCATATCAGCGTTTATGTCGCCGCAGTTTTTCAAATGTAAAAATTCATTTTCAAAAACAGAACCTTTTAAAAGGTATACCTTGTCACCGGGCATAAGCTCAATCTCGTTAATTTTATTAAGGCTTTTAAACGCAGTGCTTTCGCTTAAACCGTCATTTTCGTCGTTGCCGTTAAGCGAGCTTACAAAGTATGTTGTTGATTTCTTCATCGTACTGCGCCTCCCTTATCTTTTTATAAATAACCGTTTTAACTTCAAAAAAGAAAAATCGGTCGTTGTTGTACCTTGTGAAAAGGTCCTTATTTTCCTTATAATAAGCTTTCATTTGCTTTCTTGTTATTTCAGTAAAGTTATATGCTTTTTTTACCTTTTCGCTTTCGCCTACAAAGTCAAGCTTTAATCTTGTAAGCTCAAAATTAAGAAAAGCCAGATATGAAAAATGAGTAAGACCATATACGGTTTCACCGTTTTCAAGCTGTGCTTTTCTTTTTTCGTTTTCAGCGTCGCACCTCTTTTTTACTCCCTCAAGGCTGTCGTCATCAATCAGATTGAGTGATTTAGAGAATGCAAGGCAGGCAAGAGCATACTTTTTTTCTTCTTCATTTTCAAAAAGAAATGTATTCATAGCCATTCTCCTTTAAAAAAGTGAATTTTGTGTCATTTGTTATATAATACTTATTTTTATATATTATTGCAAGCGTATTTACATTTTTTATTATTTTGTACTATAAAAAGTGAATATCGTCGGTTTAAAAATTATGTTCGACTTTTATATTGATTTGATATATAATTAAATTATCAATTTAAACGGGGTGATGATATGAAATTTATTCATCTTTCGGATTTGCATATCGGCAAGCGAGTAAACGAGTTTTCAATGCTTGAGGAGCAAAGATATATTTTACTTAAATTTCTTGAAATAATCGAGCAGGAAAAGCCTGATGCAGTGCTTATCGCAGGCGATGTTTACGATAAATCTCAACCGTCCGGCGAGGCAGTCAAAATGCTTGATGAGTTTATTTTCAGGCTTTCAGATATGCCCCTTTCCGCCTTTATTATCAGTGGCAATCACGACAGCGCCGAGCGACTTTCATTCGGCTCAAGAATTATGGAAAGGGCAAATATTTTTATCTCTCCCGTTTATGACGGCACTATTCAAAAGCATACGCTTAAAGACGAGTGGGGAGAAGTGAATATATTTATGCTTCCGTTTATTAAACCTGTTAATGTCAGGCAGGCATTTCCTGATGAGGAAATAAACGGATATACCGATGCAATTGCTGCGGCAATTTCCAAAATGGACGTTGACGAAAGCAAGAGAAATATTATTATCTCTCATCAATTTGTTACGGGTGCAATCAAGTGCGACAGCGAGGAAATCAGTTTAGGCGGTACGGATAATGTGGATGTTGCAGTTTATGATAAATTCGATTATGTCGCACTCGGACATATTCATTCACCGCAAAAGCTTATAAGAGATACTGTCAGATATTCGGGTACTCCGCTTAAATATTCGTTTTCGGAATGTAGGCATAAAAAAAGCGTTACAGTTGTTGAAATGGGCGAAAAGGGGAATGTTCAAATAAAGCTTATTCCGCTTATTCCCAAGCGTGATTTGGTTGAAATTGAAGGCAGCTATGACGAACTTATGAGTAAAGATTATTATGAAAAATTAAATCACAAAGAGGACTATTATCATATCACTTTGACTGACGAAAACGATGTTGTTGATGCGCTTTCAAAGCTTAGGTGCGTTTATACAAATATTATGAAGCTTGATTATAACAACACCCGAACGAGAAGTGCGCTTACAGTTGAAAGTGTGGAAAATGTTAAGGAAAAATCACCGACGGAAATTTTCGGCGAACTTTATTTTAAGCAAAACGGCAGTGATATGAGCAAGGAACAAAGCGAGTTTTTGCAAGGCGTTATTGAAAATGTTTGGGAGGCAGAGCAATGAGACCCTTAAAAATTACAATGTCGGCATTTGGCCCGTATGCAGGTGAAGTCACTCTTGATATGCAAAAACTCGGAAAGAGCGGAATATATCTTATCACGGGCGATACGGGCGCAGGCAAAACGACGATTTTTGATGCGATTTCTTATGCACTTTACGGCGAAGCAAGCGGGAATTACAGAGAAAATACTACTCTTCGCTCAAAATATGCAAGTGCAGATACACCAACCTTTGTAGAGCTTGAATTTGAATATAATAACGAAATTTATAAAATTAACCGCAATCCGGAATATCCCAGACCTAATAAAAGGGGAGAGGGCTTTACCAAGCAAAGCGCCAATGCAGAGCTTGTTATGCCGGACGGCTCAGTTATAACGAAAATCAAAGAGGTTAGTGCTAAGGTTGAGGAGATAATCGGAATTAATAAAAATCAATTTTCGCAAATTGCAATGATTGCGCAAGGCGATTTCAGAAAACTTCTCAATTGTGAAACAAACGAGCGAAGCAAAATTTTCAGAAAGATTTTTAAAACCGAGCCTTATCATAATATTGAAATTAAGCTTTCGAGCCTTTTTAATGAACTTAAACGTAACCGTGAAAAAGAAAAAAGCGGCATTGAGCAGTATATCAATCAGCTTAAGTGTAATGAAAACGACACGCTTTCTCTTGAACTTGAAAGGGCAAAGAGCGGTGACGTGCTTATTGAGGACGTTATAAAACTTGCAGGCGAGATTATCAATAAGGATACGCTTGAATATACAAAAACTCAAAAAAACATTGAAAGTATTAATGAAGAAATCGAAAAAATAAATTCAAATATTAAACTTTACGAAAATCAAGAGGCAACAAAGAAAGCATACGCAAAAGCTTCTTCCAAGCTTGAAGAACTTAAAACAAAGCGCAATGACTGCGAAAAAGCTTATAAATCAGCCGAAGCACAAAGAGAAAGGCTTGAAGATTTAACGAGAAAAATCAATCTGATTAATTCTAAAATGCCTAAGTATGATGAGCTTAAAAGTCTTGAAAACAGCATAAATGAAAAGGCACAAAGTTTTGAAAAAAGCAATAATTTACTTAAGCTAAAGCAGCAGGAAATAACATCGCTTGAAAAAGAAATTGATGAAAAATCAAAGGCTTTGGAAGAAGTCAAGGGTGCAGATTTGCTTGTACAAAAGCTGACTGTCCAAAAAGAAGAAATCAACAAAAAAGCAGAAGCGCTAAAAGAACTTAAAACCGAAATTGACAGGTGCAAAACCGAACAAAAAAATCTTAAAAACGCACAGTCTTTTGCAAAATCCGCTTTAGATGAATACGGCGCCTTGGAAAATGAATATAATCAAATATATATCGCCTTTTTCAACGAGCAGGCGGGTATAATCGCAGATGAGTTAAAAGACGGCGAGCCTTGCCCTGTTTGCGGTTCAACTTCGCACCCGAATTTGGCAAGAAAAAGTGAAAATGCACCGAGCCAAGCAGACGTTGAATCGGCGCAAAACCTTGTTAAAAAAGCGCAGGAAAAAGCCGATAAAGCAAGGGATACTGCGTCTGCGATTAAGTCAAGATTTGATGAAATTGCCGCTAATGTAAAGTCTGCAGCTAAAAAGCTTTTCGGTACAGACGACAATGTTTTTGACGATTATAACAGCAATATTAATGCTTTAAAGAAAGAGTATGACTGTACTTTAGCTTTGCTTAAAACAGCAAACGAAAAGCTTAATCTTTATCAAAAATTAGATAAGGAAATTCCAAAAATTCAGGAAAAACAAAAATCTCTTTCAGATGAAATATCAACGCTCAATACCCAAAAGGCAAGTGATGAAGCTTTTATTTCGGAAAATACAAAGCGTGTAACCTCCATTAAAAGCGAACTTGATTTCGAAAGTGCCGACCTTGCTAAAGATAAGCTGAAGGAATATACCAACCTTTCAAAGGATATCAAAAATACCATTGAAAAAAGCAAAAATGATTTTGACGATATTAAATCAAAATATGACACGCAAAAGGGTACAAAAGCAAGCCTTGAAAATGCACTTAAAGAATTTAAGGAAATTGATTTAGCCTCTCTTAATGAAAAGTCTTTAAAACTTAATGAGTATAAAAAAGACGTTGATAAAACGGCAAAATCGCTTTATTCCCGCATTGAAAGCAATAAATTACTTGTAGATAATATTTCTGAAAAAAGGGATATCCTAAAAGGATATGATGATAAATATGTTTGGCTTAAAGCGCTTAGCGAAACGGCTAACGGTGATATATCTGGCAAGGAGAAAATTACACTTGAAACCTTTGTTCAAATGACGTATTTTGACTCAATTATAAGAAAAGCAAATATCAGGCTTTTGACTATGAGTGACGGTCAATATGAATTGGTGCGCAGGAGCGATGCCGAAACACTTAAAAAAAATGAAGGCTTGGCACTTGATGTTATTGACCATTTTAATGCCTCGACAAGAAGTGTCAGCACCTTGTCTGGCGGCGAATCGTTTATGGCCTCTCTCTGCCTTGCACTCGGTCTTTCTGATGAAATTCAATCATCGAACGGCGGTATCAAACTTGATACAATGTTTGTTGATGAGGGCTTCGGCTCTCTTGACGGTGAAGCACTTGACCGTGCTCTTTCTGCGCTTACCTCTCTTTCTCAGGGCAATCGTCTTGTCGGCATAATTTCACACGTTGATGCGCTATGTGACAGGATAGATAATAAAATAGTTATCACTAAGGACAGAACAACCGGAAGCAATGCTCAAATTATTTGCGATTAAAATGCTCAAAATATTTGCGCTAAAAAAAGACGGGCAAATCAGCCCGTCTTTTTTATATATGTGCTTCTATGTTTCTGAGTGTTGTGTGAGTAGTATAAATACCGTTTTCGCTGCTTGCTTTGTAATCGCCGCCGTGCTTTTCGGCAATTTCTTTAATGATTTTTGTTCCGTTGCCGTGGCCTTCTTGAATTACTTTTTTTCTGTTTATAAACGGATTTTTTGTGTCGATTTTAATAATTTTATCGGTTGCAGTTATTGAAAAATAAATTTCTTTTTTATTACATTCCTTTGTAGCATTAATCGCATTGTCGCAAAGGTTTAAAAGTATTCTTGCAAGGTCGATATTTTTAATTTTAATGTTATTTTGAATGTCAACTTCAACATTAAGCTCAATATTTTCAGCCTTGGCTTCCTTTGATTTTATGTAAAAAACAGTGTTTATAATATCATTGCCGCAAAGCCTTAAGCCGTCAATTTCAGTAAGTTCATCATTTGACTGATTTAAAATGTCAAGCGCTTGCTCGTTATTACCTGACAAAATAAGCTCTTTAACAGTTAGGTGAATGTTTTTAATGTCGTGCTTGATGTGTCTGAGCCCTTCTCTTTCGGCTTTGATTAATTCAAGGCTTTGATATTCAATTTCATTTTTAGTCGATAATATTAAAAGTTCCTCATTTTTATCGTCAGTTTTTCTTATTGAGTCAACAACAAATATAGTCGCAAAATCGATTATAGCGACAACTATAAAGGTGATGCAAATTATAATGTTTTGATAAAGTAAATCTCTGTTGCTTTCTTCCCAAAACGCCTTTATTGACGCACAAATGATTAGCGGTAAAATATTGGTTACAGGAAAAATATAAAAATAAAGATATTTTGCTTTAAAATCACTTGCTTTGATTTTGGAAAGCCTTAGGAAAAACGATACAATATATCCGCCGAAAAGATATGTCAGCGCATTTGAAAGGGTGAGCGCTATTGTTGATTTGTAGGTCGGAAGATTATCAATTAAATCCTGATATCCGACTTTGCTCCAAATAAAACTCAAAATTGCGCTGCTGCCAATCCAAATGAAAATATACATACCAAATATTAAAAGCGAGCCTGTAATTTTGTTTTTTGTTTTTGTATCAATGCTTATTGCAAAGACGGCAAATATAAATAAAATCAGCGATACGTAGCTTAATATTACAAAAGCACTGTTATCCGCTTTCTCGGCTAAAAGTTTGGAATATTGGTTGACTGTGTTCCAAGCGCAAACGGATATAAGCGTTGTTATAAGCGTTATAAAGGAATTGAATTTATCTTTATAAAGTGTGTGAATAATCGTGAAAAGAGCAAAGCCTTTGCAAATTGAAAGAATTAAAAGCCAAATTGAAAAGTGACTTAAATCTATTATCTGTCCCATTTATTATCGCAGCCTTTCAAACTAAATGATATTTATGCTATATTTCCAAATATTTTTTGTAATTTTCTGTCAGCGTCTTGTAATTACTTCTCGAAATTGTTATTTGCTCGCCGTTTAGTAATATATATTTGTGCCATTTGAAGCCTAAAACGTAATCAAAATTAACCGCAAAACTTCTGCTGCATTGTTGAAAATTAATACTGCATTTTGAAAGCAAATCCGAAAACTTGATATTTGCCGTTATGCTTTTTCCGTCATTAAAATGCAAAACACTTGCTTTATTTTGCGCTTCGATATAAGTAACGTCGTTTAGGTCGATTGTTTCGCTTATTTTTCCATGTTCGATTATTATTTTCTGCTTTCGTCTGTTTTCAAGATTTTGAATACATTTATTCAGCGCATTTGAGAGATTTTTTTCATCTGACCTTAATTTGTCAAGATAATATGTCGGTGAAATTTTTGAAATATTATAGATTTCACCCGGAAATGACGTTAGTATAACAAGCTCAAAGGTAACGGCAACGTCATCTTTGATAATTTGATTAATTGTATTGATATCGCCGAGTAAAACGTCAAGAAATAATATATCTATTTTGCTTGAATTTTCCTTTAATTCTTCAAATGTGGATATGAGCGAAAGTGTGTAGTCAATTCCGATTTTTTCGCATTTTGCCTTTAAATTGTCATATAGTTTTTGCCTGAATATTTTATCGTCATCACAAATATAAATACTGACCATATATTGCTTCTCCTCGAAAAATAAGTAACAAATACAAAAATAATTATATCACAAATATGACTATATGTCATTAATATTCTGCATTTCACACCGAAAAACAGTCATTTCACACCACATATATTTACTTTTCGTCAAAATAATGATAATTTAATGAAGTATTATGAATGAATTGAATGCCCAAAGAAATTCTGACAAAGAAAAAGGAACAGTGAGAACAAAATCTCGCCGTTCCTTTTTTGTTATATTTATAATCTTAAATCGTCCTCTTTGCGTTTTTTGCTTTGGTTGATTGAAATCGGAATTATTGCGCCTACACCGCCGCCGATTGCCAAGCCGATAAGTAAGAATAGCCACCAGAGAGAAAATTTTGACTTCTTTTTATCCATGTCGCTGTCGCTTTTTACCGCTTTCTTTTTAATAATCTTGCTTGAAAGGGAAATGTTTTCGCTGTAGCTTTTTCCGAAATCGTCCTCATAACTCAGCGTTGCCGTGCCTTTTACGTCGCCGAGCTTAGATGAACTTACCTGAAAATTAGCGCTTCCCGTCTTGCTTTCGCCTGCCTTTATCATGCCGATAAAGAGGACTCCTCCCGTTTCAAGACCGTCAATGTCAAAGCTGATTTTTGCATTTCTTATTGCCGATTTGCCCGTGTTCATCAAATTTACTTCCATAGTAGCCGTATCGTCCTGCGTAAGCTTTTTTGGAAGAATAATGCCGTCATAATCAAGTGCCGTCTTTTGCTTGACATTAATTAAAATATTATCCGAGCTTTCAAACGAGGTGAAATATTTGTCCTCATAAGTGCTTGCCAAAACGAGCTTGTGCTCTCCTATTTCAGCCGTTTTTGCGGCGGTTAATTCAATATTTAACGTGTAAGTGCCCTTTGGCTTTATTTCATCAACAAAAAAGGTTTCCCTTTTGAATTTAATGTCGTTTTTTTCCTCGCTTATAGTAAGTTTCAAATTTTTAATGGATTTGTCCTTGCTCTCGTTTTTTAGAATTACGGATAAATTTGCACTTTTTGACGGCGATACGTATTTGCCGTCAAGAGAGTAGGAGGTGACGATTAATTGCGGGCGGGAGGCATTTTGCGTTGTTTTCTTTTTAGTCGGCTTTTTTGCTTCCTTTTTCTTTGTAATATTTATTGATATTTGCGAAGTTGACGTATATTGGGTATAATCATCGTCCTCATATTCTAAGCTGACAGTCAGCTTGTGCACACCCTCGCTTGCTGTTTTCGCCGCTCTTATTGTGGCGGTGTATGTGTAGGTGGAATTTGGAATGATTTTATCAATATAGCCTGAATTTACACCTATTGCGCTTATTTCGTTTGCCTCGTCACTTAGAGTGATTGCAATGTTGTTTATATTTTTCTTTAGGCTGTGGTTTTTTAGTTTTATTTCAAGTGTTGCGCTTTCGTTAGGCTTTAAATCAGGCTTTGAAAGGGTATAACTTTCCACCATTAACCGTGGTTGCGATGCACTTTGATTATCACTTGGGGCGGTGTCGTCCTCACCTGCAAAAGCCGTCATACCAAAGCTAAAGCATAATATTATTGAAATAAATATACAAAGTAGCTTTTTCATAATTTTCCTCTATAATTCTCTTATATTTTCAACTATGCTGTTTTTCATTTCTTTTCTTACTTTTACCCATGAGTTAATTGAGCATAAAAGGAATAAAACAAGCGAAATGATTATTGCCGGCAAAGGATTAAATGTTAACGCTAAATTTATGTCATAAAGATATTTACCGATTATTTTTATTATGGCAAAACTTAATATATAAAGTCCGAAGCCTATGCCTATTCCGAGCGTAAACATTGACGTCATTTGATTTATAAATGATTTAGTCAGCGCTCTTTCGTCTGCGCCTACTGCCCTGAGCGTGCCGATTTCTCTCTTGCTTTCTCTTATTCTTGCGCTCATTGCGTTGTTAATAATGCTGAGGCTTACCGCAAAACAGATTATTAATATACTTACAATCGTTACGATTTCAAGCATTTTCTGTTTTTCCAAGAACTGATGGCTTTCATAAATAGAGTTTAAATATCCGCCGTATTTTTCGGTATAAGTGCTAAGCTCCTCTGTAATTTCTTCGTCAATTTTATCGTCAACCTCTTCGCTTGCATTAATAAAAAGCTGGTTGTATTTTAAATTTTTGTCAAATGCACGCATTCCGTCAATCGTGGTGGCTATTTGAAAGTCAGATGAAAAATTAACGCTTGTATTTTCATAAGAATAGGGGTGAATTATTGCGCCTATTTTAACCGTTTTTTCTTCACCGCTTTTTAATCGAAACGTTATTTTATCTCCCGCCTTGTACGGTGAATCGGCTTTTATAAGCGTTTTTGAGCCGACTGTTTTTTTGCCAATATCATTATCAAAATTTTGAGTCGATTCAAAAGTCTTGGTTACTCCGATTTTGCCTGTGGCTTCAACCTTTTTCGGCGCTATGAGGACTATTTCATCTCCCGATTTTAAAGCGGAGTAGTTGATTTTTCCGTCGGCAACATATTTTTCCGCCATTTTAAATTGCGCCTCATCATAAGCATTAATGTCTATAGAGCAGTATTCCTTGCTTATTTTTAAATCCTTTTTTTCTTTCTCGTAGTCCTCGTTCGGCTTACCGTTTTTAACCTGATTTACAAGGTCGTTGGTGTTGTTAATCTCCTCGTGATTCATAAATACGTCGTAATTTATAGCCCTGAAAAAGTCCGTTATCTTGTCAAAATAAAGATAAGCGTTTGCGGTTTTTCTGCCCTCGGTTTCGCCGATATAAGGCAAAGCCTCAATATCCTGCCTTTCAGCCTCATTGATTCCCTGTTCTCCGCTTTCATACATAGTAAGAAGCTCATAGTCATAGCTTGCGCTGTTTAAATGCGAATCATTTGAGCTTATTACAGAAGCCCAGCCGTAATTGGAAAGCAAAATTGTTGCTGTAAGAATAATGCAAACCGTAATCTTGCTTCCTTTGTAAAAGCCTAAGTTTCTTTTTGCAATCAGCTTTTCGGGATTATATTCTTTCTTTGTTTTAATTCTCTTTTTATTAAATTTCCTTGCCGTTTCAATATTCCTTATTGCCTGCATAGGCGAGGTTTTGGAGGCTGAAATAAGCGGAATTAATGCCGCAAGCATAACTACGGCTTCGTTGATTACTGCCGCAACCGGCAGCACAATAAGGCTTTTTGACATAACGGCGTCTTTTATTGCAAGCTTTAATAAAAGGCTTACCGTGAAATATGAAATTGCCAAGCTAATCGGAACACAGATAAGCGAAATTATAAATGCCTCACGTCCGAAAATATTTATAATCTGCCTTTTCGTTGTGCCTATAGCCCTGAGCATACCTATTTGCTTTCGTCTGTCCTTAAGATTGTTGTTAAACGAATTTACAATGGCAACGCAGGAGGCTAAAATAAGCACAATGAGAAGCAAAACGGCGAGGTCGCCTCCCGACGTTAAATCGTCAAAGTTTGCCGAGTTGTTTGATGATACATAATTATCGTTTATTTCGGAAGTGGCTTTTTGTGAAACCGATTTACTGATTTCATCAAAATTTTTATTCTTACATTTTATATAAAACGCAAGCATTTCTTTACCGCCTGCGTCGATTTTTTCCTTGTTTGATACAAGGATTGCAGGAATAAGCGTGTCGTATTGGTCAGATTCGAAATATGAATAGCCTATAATCGATTTTTTATCCTGCAAAATTCCGACGAGCTTGTATTTCTTTTCCACTGTTTTGTAATAATTTGAGCAGTCATTTTGAATATCAAGCTGAAATGTGATTGTATCACCGATTTTTGCTTTTTTATATCCTAATTTTGAAAGCGCTGTCTTTTCAATCGCAACCTCGCCCTTGTTTTGCGGATATTTGCCGTCAAGAAGGATGGGATTTGCAAGCGCTTTGCCGTTTTCGTCAAAGTATGCAATGTTTGAGCCTAAAGATTTACTTTCGTTTTTGTTATATGCATAGCCCAAGGTGTGCGCCGTGCCTAAGCTTTCAACGGTTTTGTCGTCTTGCAAAGCCTTAAAATCGCTTTCGTCAATCCCTGCGGCGGATATAATCATAGTTTCATATCCGTGGCTTTTGTAGTAATTTGCATTGCTTGTTTCCTGCGCCGCCGAGTATAAAAACACGATACTGCTTGAAAATACCATTGCAAGAATAATGCCGATAATCATTATTGTATATTGTTTTTTTCTGTTTTTTATATTTCCGAGCGCAAGGGTATTAACTGTCAATTCCTTTTTCAATTTTCAGCCACCGCCTTTGTGTCGGCAATTATTTTGCCGTCCTCAATGGTGAGTATTCTGTCTGCCTGCTCGGCAACGTGCAAATCGTGGGTTACAAGTATGAGTGTAATTCCAAATTCCTTTGCACAATATTTTAAAAGTGAGAGCACTTCTTGACCGCTCTTTTTGTCAAGATTACCCGTAGGCTCGTCGGCAAAAAGGATTGACGGCTTGTTTGCAAGTGCTCTTGCTATTGCAATTCTCTGCTGCTGGCCGCCCGAAAGCGCACTTGGCAAATGCGAAAGCCTGTCCTCAATTCCGAGCATTGTTATAATCTTGTTTATGTATTCCTCGTCAACTTTTTTCTTGTCAAGCATAATGGGCAAAATTATGTTTTCGTATCCCGTCAGCTCGTTTACAAGATTGTAGGACTGAAAAACAAAGCCGAATCTTCTTCTTCTCAAAATAGAAAGCTGATTGTCGCTGTAGTCGCTGAGCCTTTTTTCACCGTAAATTACATAGCCGCTTGTTGCATTTTCAAGAGAGGAGAGAATGTGCAAAAATGTGGATTTTCCCGAACCGGACGGACCTGTCACGGCGCAAAATTCTCCCTGCTCAAACGATATGCTCACGTTGTCAACCGCCTTAACGGTGCTGTCTGAGCTAATGTATTCCTTTGTGAGGTCTTTACATTCGATTATTTTCATTTTGCTTTTCCTTTCGATGTTAATCTTTTTCTTTATCTTAATAATACAGCGCCAATCTTTAATTAAACTTACTTTAATCTTAAGATTTCGTAATGTTTTGAAATAATGACAAAAAATCCGCCCGATTTATTCAAAAGGGCGGTATTTTGATTTCTTATTTACAGCGCCTCGTAGCCGTCGATTTTAGGCAGGCATATTGTAGTGCATAAGCCGTCGTTTTTGTTTTGCGCCGTGATAAGCCCATGGTGGCGCTCGATAATTGCCTTGCTTATTGCAAGCCCGATGCCCGTATTGCTTTTTGCAGAGTTTTCAGCCTTGTAAAAGCGGGTGAAAAGATTCGGTATTTCCTCTTCCGCCATTCCGCCGCCGTCATCTTCAATCTCTATTGTTGCCGAGCGTTCGCTGTCTGTTATTGTGATTTTAATATTTCCATTATCGTCTGTGTGTTCGCAGGCGTTTTTTATTATGTTTGAAAGTGCCTCGTAAAGCCATTCTCTGTCGCACCTGATTTTGCTGGTGCCGTTTAACTCAAAATTTTTCTCCTTAAAAAGCGGCTTGAAATCTAAAATGAGCTTTTGGCATATTTCGTTAAGGTCGTTTTGTTCAAAATTCATATAATATGTGTCAAGCTTGACCTTTTCAAGCTTCAACAGCTTATATATTAGCTGCTCTGTTTTGTCGATTAATTCAAGCTCCTTTTGTGAGTGTGTGTTTTCACCGCTTGCAAGGTCCATTTCGCAGTAAAGCCTGAGCGCCGCAATCGGAGTTTTAAGTTGGTGCGATATGTCGGATATAAATTGAACGTTTTTCTTGTTTTCGTTATACAGCTTGCCTTTTTCGAGATTAACTAATTCCTCAAGGTCGCCCACGGCATTTTGAAGCCGTGCAAAATCGTTATCCCAAAGGCTTATTTGCATTGTTTTTCCCTGATTTGTAAATTCATCAATACTCTCGGTCAACGCCCTTGTGTCCTTTTTTAGTTTGTAATTTTGGATTAAGAGGATAAAGGATATCAAAAGCAATATACCGCATAAAATTGAAAGGATAATGATTTTCATATATTTTCCTCCCAACGATATCCTATTCCTCTTACGGTCGCAATTTTATCTGCTCCGATTTTCTCTCTGAGTCTGCTTACGTGAACAGATAATGTGTTGTCATCAATAAAATTGCCGCTGTCGTCCCAAATGCTTTGCAAAAGGCTTGACCTTGTGACTATTGCGCCGTTGTTTCTTATAAGCATCGAAAGAATTTGAAATTCCGTTTTTGTGACAAATATATTTTGATTGTCCTTTTTAACCGTCATATTATTTGTATCAATTACCAAATCACTGCTTACAAAATTTTGAGAAGCATTTCTTCTGATAAGTGCACGTATTCTTGAAAGAAGCTCTAAAAGCTTAAACGGCTTTGTAACATAATCGTCACCGCCGGCATCAAGCCCTCTCACTATTTGGTATTCCTCATCGCAGGCAGTTAAAAACAAAATAGGCGTGGTCACTCCCTGCGCTCTAAGCCTTTCGCACAAATCAAATGAAGAGCCGTCTGGGAGCATAACATCAAAAATAAGCAGGGAAAAGCGTTTTTCTTTAATGATTATCTCTGCCTTTTTGATACTTTCGGCACTTTCAACTTCATAATCTCTGCCTTGCAGCATTTCTAAAAGCCCGTCACGAAGATAAGCATCATCTTCAAGTAAAAATATCTTCTCTGCCATAACCTTTTTCCGCCTCTTTTTTGTTTATATATATAATTTAGTTTATAATATCATAATTTTTTATATTAAACAACAAACCTTACGATAACTTAAGAAAAAAGATGAGTTGAAAATTAATCGACTCATCTTTTCTTTTACATATTATATTATTCCGCCGTTTACACCGAGAATTTGGGCGGTGATATATTTGTTTTGCGTGAGATAAAAGATTGCGTCTGCAACTTCCTCACTTGTTCCCAGCCTGCCCAAAGGCACTTCCTCTTCAAGCTCATTTTTGTCAAACATATTGTTCATTCTCGTGTCAATTATTCCGGGACATACGCAGTTTACCGTTATTCCGCTTGGTGCAAGTTCCTCTGCAAGCGAACGTGTTAAACCGATAACTGCCGCCTTGCTCATTGAATATGCAATCTCGCACGAAGCACCCGTTTGCCCCCACATTGATGAAACGTTGACTATTGCACCCTCGTGATTTTTGAGCATAAGCTTGATTGCTTCTCTTGAGCAAAGAAAATACGACCTTGCATTAACGCTCATTATTTTGTCGTATTCCTCTGCCGTGGTGTCGTTAATTTGCTTAATAAGGCTTATTCCCGCATTGTTTACAAGAACGTCGATATTTCCAACCGTTTTAAACAGATTTAATATATCTTTTTCATTTTCTAAGTTACATTTGATTTTTGTAACGCCGTCAAAATCCGGCTCGGTTTGGTTATATGTCACAAAAACATCATATCCCTTTTGTGCAAAAAGCATAGCCGTCGATTTGCCGATACCCGTTGCACCGCCCGTAATTAAAACTTTTTTCAAGCTAACACTCCTAAGCTTTTTCTTTGATTATATCATTATAAAACGTCTTTTTCAAATAAAGTTGTAATTTTACTTAAATTATTGTATAATATCATCACTAATTTTCACAGAGGTGTAAATATGAGCGATACAAAAAGAGATTTTTCTACAATCAGCATATATATTGATGAAAACGAAAATATGATTGGTATTCCTTGCGGTGAAAGCGATAAATACGGGATTGCGGATATTGATAAGGTCGTTCTTCTTAAAGCACCTTATTCCGACAGCCAAATTGAAAGCTTTGTTGAAGAGGTTATTTCTTATTGCTATACCAAAAAACACAATGATTCTTCTCCGCTTTCAACTATTGAAAAGTACACTAAAAAAACAGGCTTTGTAAACGCAACTGCCGATTATACACTTATTTCGATTGTTAAGACTAATGATACATATTCTCTTATGCCTACTTTTAACGATTTTGAAAGAGGTCCGCTTGTTATTGATGATGATGAAAGAATTATTCTTGCAAATTACCAAAAGGGTGAGCTTGCAGAAATTATGAAGGATTTTATCCAAATTTATGTTAAGGCTAATATGTTTTATAAGGAAAAGCAGGAGCTTGAAGAGGAAAAGAAAAACAGAAAGAATAACTGATTATTAATGAAAAGCTTTGTTATATCCAAGCGTGACGCAGGAACAAGAGTTGACAGGTTTATTGAGAAGACCTTTGAGTCTGTTCCCAAGTCGCTTATGTATAAGGAAATAAGAAAAAAGAATATTAAAGTTAATAAAAAGCGTTGCACAAATGACCAAAAGCTTAATGAGGGCGATTTACTTGAACTTTATCTTAAGAACGACGTGCTGAAGTTAAAGGTCAAGCATCTCGATTTTATGAAAGCGTCAGACGAACTTGATATTGTTTATGAAGATGAAAATGTTATCATAATCAACAAAAAGGTTGGCATTTTGTGTCATCCTGACGGTAAGGAATATATTGATAACCTTGTTGCAAGGCTGAAAAAATATCTTTACAAAAAAGGGGAGTGGTCGCCTGAAACGTCAAGCTTTACTCCGTCACTTGCTAACAGGATTGACAGAAACACAGGCGGTCTTGTGCTTGGTGCTAAAAATCTTGAAGCACTTAAAATTCTCAATGCAAAGATTAAATCAAGAGAGATTGAAAAGTATTACTTAACCGTGGTTTACGGTAAAATGCCGAAAAGTGAGGAAACATTGACTGCATTTCTTACTAAAGACGAGAGGAAAAATCTTGTCAAGGTAACAGATAATCAGGTTGAAGGCTCTAAAAAAATTATTACCAAATATAAGGTGCTTGATTATTATGACGATGCATCTCTTCTTGAAATTGAACTTTTAACAGGAAGAACTCATCAAATCAGGGCGCATCTTGCGCATATCGGTCATCCTCTTTACGGCGACGGTAAATACGGCAGGGAAGAGGGCAGATACCGTCAGGCGCTTTACAGCTATAAGCTTAAATTTGCATTTGATGACGATAATTTGCTGTCCTATTTGAGTGGCAGGGTGTTTCAGGCAAGGGATATCAAACTGCTCGATGATTATAAGGAGAAAAAATTCAAATGAAAAATAAATTATATCGCATAATTTCACCCGTTACGCTTTTGGTGGTTTTGGCACTTGACGCAGCCACTGTAGCTTATGCCGTTTTCGCTGTTAAAAAGCTTATCCAAAATGTGAGCGTTTACTCCGTCCTTTTTGCGATTATTGACATTTTTGCAATAGTCGTTGCCGTGCTTGTGAGCAAATATGTTGTAAGTCAAGGAATTGTTTTTGGAGATGAAACGTTTGAATTTACCGCTCATGATGAAAACAATGTGTTTAATTATGATGATGTTGAAAATATTAAAATCCATAAAGACACAAAGGCAAGCCTTAAAAAGAATTTTAATGACAGGCAGTCGCAGGTTATAATCACTCTTAAAAACGGCGGGGTTGTTACAGTTGATATTGGACTTACTTCAATGAAAAAGCTTAAAAAAATAGAAAATGAAATTAATTCCCACCTAAATTAAAAATAAGCAATGTAAGACTTCGAGAAAGTGAGATAAATTTCGTATTTTGCGAGCGGGTGCTGTACGTTGGTACTGCCTTTGAGCAAAAGACGGAAAGTGCCAAAAGTGGCTTGAACATAGTGTTCAAGCCACTTTTCTATCAATATAGTTTCTGATTCTATTTCGGCAAAAGCAAGCCCTTGCCGTACGTAATCACTTTATGAAAATTTAAACACGGCACGGTTTAGCCGCTTTATCGACAGTCTAAAATTATATAGCAACAGAAACTTGTATAGTATTAATAATAATTTTCAAGTTTTCTGTTGCTTTTTTGTTTATAAATTGGTATTATATATACATTATATCAAAAACGGCTTAGCCCGTTTAGTAAGGGAGAGAAATTTATGGGCGAAAAACGCACCTATACGGGTAAGGAACTTGGCGGCTATCTTGTAGGTATGTTCGGGCAGAACTTAATTTACAATATTGTTGCGACAGGTCTTTACTTCTACTTTCAAAACGTAATCTGTTTGCCGGCTATGGCACTCGGCTGGATTATGACAATCGCAAGAATCTGGGACGCTATTAACGACCCTATGATGGGTACAATCGTTGATAAGACTAAGACAAAATGGGGTAAATGCAGACCTTACCTTATTATTTTCCCGGGTATCATCGGAGTAGTAACAATTTTAACATTCATCAACGGTAACTATGCAACTGCAAGTTCAACGGCTCAAAAGGTACTTATTGTCGCTTGGGCAGCTATTTCATATATCGCTTGGGGTATGTGCTTCACCGTTTGCGATATTCCTCTTTGGGGTATCACTTCTCTTATGACAGAGGATGAGAACGACAGAGGCAAAATCCTCAGCCTTGCACGTATGGTAGCAGGTGTCGGCGGTATCGGTGTTCTCGTTGTTCAAATTGCGCAGGCTCTCGGCACTGCTTTTGTTAATAAGATTGATAAGAATGCCGCAGATTATGACACTCTCGTTCAAAAGGCAAACCAAAAGGGCTTTATCGTAACAGTAATTATTATGACTGTTATTGCGTCTGTTCTTTTTGAATTTGCAGGACTTTGCACAAGAGAAAAAGTTGAAAAGAGCGAGAGAAGTTACACATTCAAGGAAAACTTCCAAATTATGTTTAGAAATAAGCCTTTCAGGCAGATTCTTATTTCAGGCATTTTGAGAAGCCCTATCCAGCTTCTTATGATTGTTGCAATGACACTTGTTACATATTATTATGCAAACGGTAATATTATGAATATCCTCAAAACCGACGCCACAGGTAAGATTATGGGAATTAATTTCCAAATCCTTATCGGTCTTGGTTGTGTTGCTGCAGGTCTCTTTGTGGGTCAGTTCGTTGCAATGGGCGTTACCCCTCTTATTATTAAGAAGGTTGAAAAGAAAACACTTTATAATATCTATTCAATCGCAGGCGCTGTTCCTTTTGCACTTATTTTTGTGTTCTTTAAGGTTTCAGGCGGTGATTTAACTTCTACATTCTGGTCAATCATTATTGGCGTATGTATGCTTATTGCAAGTGCTTCATTCGGCGGTATCAACGTTCTTCAATCAGTAATGATTGCAGACTGCGTTGACTATGAGGAATATCATAACGGCGTTCGTACAGACGGCGTATTCTTCTCAGGCCAGAGCTTTATCACAAAACTTGCAGCAGGTATTTCAACTATCATTTCATCTGCTGTTTATGCAGCAGTAGGCTACAGCGGTGCTAACGTTGATAAGCTTAACCGTGCAATTGAAAAGGGCGCAAGCTTCATCACTTACGATGGCGGCACAGGCGCAGGTAAATACGCTGAGGCTATGTTCTTCCTCATTTCTATTCCGCCTGCAATCGGTATGCTTCTTTCAGCTATTCCTACTCTTAAATATGCAATGACAGATAAGGAACACGATGAAATCCTTAAGTCACTTGTTGATAAGAGAAATGCACAAACAAAATAAAATTTAGACTGTCGATAAAGCGGCTAAACCGCGCCGTGTTATAAAACGAAATTCCATTCGACTTATCGTAGGGCAAGGGCTTGCTCTTGCCGGAATAAAATTTAAAAATCGGATTTATAGAAAAGTGGCTTGAACGTAGTGTTCAAGCCACTTTTGGCACTTTCCGTCTTTTGCTCGGGGGGGCAGTACCAACGTACAGCACCCGCTCGCAAAATACGTAATTTATCTCACTTTCTCGAAGTCTGACAGCGTGTAGAAATTTGTAATTGGACTTTTTCTACACGCTGAGACGGCAGTTCATTAGCGAACTGCCGTCTTAATTTTTATTGTAATTATAAAAGGCTTGCAACAAGGTCGCCCATTTGAGAGGTATTAACTGCCTCAAAGCCGTCCTCATAAATATCAGGTGTTCTTGCCTTGGTAAGTGCAATGTCAACCGCATTTTCGATAGCATCGGCAGCCTCTGCCTCATCAAAGGTGTAGCGAAGCATCATTGCACCCGAAAGAATAGTTGCAAGAGGGTTAGCCTTGCCCTGACCTGCAATATCCGGAGCAGAGCCGTGGATAGGCTCATAAAGACCGAATGTACCCTGGGCAAGCGAAGCGGAAGCAAGCATACCGATTGAGCCTGAAATCATTGAAGCCTCATCTGAAAGAATATCGCCGAAAATATTGGAAGTTACAATTGTATCGAATTGGTTAGGGTTACGAACAAGCTGCATTGCGCAGTTATCAACATACATATAAGAAACCTCAACCTCAGGATAATCCTTAGCAGTTTCCTCCATAACCTTTCTCCAAAGCCTTGAGGAGTCGAGAACGTTTGCCTTATCAACGCAGGTAAGCTTTTTGCCACGTTTCATTGCATATTCAAAGCCTGCCTTAACAATTCTCTTAATCTCCGGATACGTATAACGCTCTGTATCATAAGCGCCTACAACGCCGTTTTCCTCATAAGTTCCACGGTCGCCGAAATAGATACCGCCCGTAAGCTCACGAACGATAAGAATATCAAGACCCTCACCGATAATTTCTTCCTTAATAGGAGAAGCAGACTTAAGGGGAGCAAAAATCTTGGCAGGGCGAAGATTTGCAAAAAGTCCTAAATCCTCACGAATTGCAAGAAGTCCCTTTTCAGGACGATTGTTGCCCGGCTGGCTGTCCCACTTAGGGCCGCCCACTGCGCCGAGAAGTACAGCGTCTGAAGCTTTACAAGCTTTTGCTGTTTTTTCAGGATAAGGAACGCCTGCCTCGTCAATAGCGCAACCACCCAAAAGTTCATAATCATAATCAAAGGCAAAACCAAATTTTTCGCCTGCTTTATCAAGCACCTTAATACATTCATTTACTATTTCAGGGCCGATTCCGTCACCCTTTAAAACTGTAATTTTATAATTTTTCATATTTTAACCTTTCTGTATATCGGCAAGCGCCGAAAAATTTGCCTCTTTTATTTAACTGTAATCCCGACTATGCCGAAAGCCGCCGCCATTAAAGCACAAGCGGCAACGGTATAAAGCAGCTTTTTAAGCTTAGGCTCAATTTCTTCAAGCTTCTTATCGGGATTTGATTTTAATTCCTTGATAAATAAAATCAAGAATATCAATGTGCCAAGGGAAAATATTATTGCAATTATATTCAAAATAACAGCTAACATAAAATCACCTATTTATTTAATTAATTGAATATGTAAATATTGCGAAGAAGCTTTTAGCATTTATCAAAGATTCCCGGCATTGCATCATCACGCATTGTATCCTTTTGGTCACGGTTAATAGCGCAAATAATACCTTTCATTGAAGCATAGCCGATATTGTGGCTTACGCCGATACCGAATATATCTTTTCCGTTAGGATTCTTAATGTGAATATAGCTAATCGCCTTTGAGTCACTGCCGACTGAAATTGCATGCTCGCTGTAATCGACAAACTCATAATTTGAAAGTCCCGCTTTATTCATAGCCTCACAGAATGCGCCGATAGGGCCTGAGCCGTCGCCTGAAATTTTAACAGGCTCATTATCCTTGTACTTAAGTTCACCGGTGAAATGAACAGTTGTAAGGTAATCCTTTTCGTTCTTTTCTTCGGTAATTTTATAATTAAGAAGCCTGTAAGGACCGCAAACATTTCTGTATTCCTTTTGGAAGATATCAAATACTTCGTCAGGCTGAATTTCCTTGCCGCTTTCATCGCAAGCCTTTTGAACTACTGCGCTAAACTCACTTTGCATAGCCTTAGGCATCTTAATTCCGTAATCGTTAGCAAGAATAAATGCCATACCGCCCTTGCCGCTTTGCGAATTGATACGAATAATTGGCTCATATTCACGTCCTACGTCGGCAGGGTCAATAGGAAGATACGGGATATCCCAATAATCTCCGCCGTGTTCATCCATATACATTTTGCCTTTATTGATAGCGTCCTGATGAGAGCCTGAAAAAGCAGTAAATACAAGCTCGCCTGCATAAGGATGACGAGGCGGCACTACCATCTTTGTTGCTCTTTCATAAACGCCTTTAATCTTGTTTATGTCGTGGAAATCAAGCTCAGGGTCAACACCTTGAGTCCACATATTGAGTGCCAAGGTAACAATATCAACATTACCCGTTCTTTCTCCGTTGCCAAAAAGTGTGCCCTCAATTCTGTCAGCACCTGCAAGAAGCCCGAGTTCTGCTGCGGCAACACCTGTACCCCTGTCGTTATGAGGATGAAGCGAAATAATGGCTGCGTCACGATTTGGAAGATGACGGCAAAAATATTCAATTTGGTCAGCATAACCGTTAGGAGTTGAGCCTTCAACAGTTGACGGAAGATTAAGGATGATAGGATTTTCTTTAGTAATATGAAGTTCCTCCATAACCTGACGGCAAATTTCAACGGCGTTGTCCATCTCTGTACCGGAAAAGCTTTCAGGACTGTACTCAAAACGAATATTCATATCCGGATTCTTTTTCTTTTCTTCCTCGGTAAGCTCATAAATAAGCTTTGCGCCGTCGATAGCAATATCAATAACGCCTTGCATATCTGTTTTAAATACAACCTTACGCTGAAGAGTAGATGTTGAATTATAAAAATGGACAATAACGTTTTTAGCACCGTCAATAGCCTCAAAGGTCTTTCTTATAAGGTGCTCTCTTGCCTGAACAAGTACCTGAATGGTAACGTCATCAGGGATATAATTTCCCTCAATAAGTGTTCTTAAAATTTCATATTCTGTTTCACTTGCCGATGGAAAACCGACTTCAATATCTTTAAATCCGATATTTACAAGAGTGGTAAAAAACTCAAGCTTTTCCTGCAAATTCATCGGGTCAACAAGCGCTTGATTGCCGTCACGAAGGTCAACTGAGCACCAAGTCGGCGCTTTGGTAATGGTTTTGTCAGGCCAAGTACGGTCCGGAATATTGATAGGCTCAAAGCCTCTGTATTTTTCGTAACCCTTTTTCATAATGTTAATCTCCTTTCATTTTTGCACAGGAGCAAAAAAATAAGCCCCTACACAAAGAGTATAGGGGCGTTAATATCACGCTGTACCACCCTACTTCAGCAAGGTAATTCCCTGCCCTTTAGCATCAATCAATGCCTCTGCCGATAACGAAGCAACACGTCTGTTCCTATTAATTTCTATTCAAAACAGCGACTTAGCAGAGAGCTATGCACCTTTTATCCGTATTGACTCGCACCGCCCGTCAACTCTCTTAAACCAAAATAGAAGGTCTTTTTCTGCTTCACAGTCTTTATTTGGGTACTATTAATTTGTAAATCTATTATAACAAATTAAAACAATTTGTCAAGATGTTTTTAAAGAAGAGAATAGCCGTAGCCGTTAGTGATTGCATCGACCTTTTTGTTTTCACGGCAAAGCGGACAATCGTGAGCAGGATATGCCTCATATCCCGGAACGTCGTCTTTAGTAAAAATACTGTTTACACTTACTCCGTCAACCTCATCAATTGCAGAGAAAACAGCAGAAACTCCGACTGCTTCACCGCCGTAATAATTAACGCTTTCCATTGCTCTTTCAATAGTTTTACCGCTTGTGATACAAGAAATAAGAAGTAAAACTCTTTTGCCGGCAATAAGCTTACGAAGATTATCACGGAAAATGATATTACCCTGAGCGTCATATTCAGGGCCGAGAACGTAAACTGTACTGTCAGGATTAGGATTGAGCATATTTGCACGCTGAAGCTCGTGAGCAAGATAAGCGCCGAGAGCCTGCGTTTCATAAAGGCACAAAACAGTATCGACCTCAATTCCTCTCTCGTGATAATAGCTTGCAAGCATCATTGCGGCATCAACAGACACGTCATGATTATGCTTAATATCCGATGTTCCTATATAAAAATTAAGATGCGAAGAACTTGAAACAAAATGACCCGGCATTGCATGAATAAATACGTGTTCATTTCTGCCAGATGTTATTGTATAAATTGTTTTTTCTTCACTCATAGTGACACCTCTTTGATAAACTGTTGTAGTATAAAATATATTTTATACCATAATGTTTAATTTTGCAATAAAGCGAAACATAAAAAATATCGTTGATATTTTGTTGATATTTCACAAACTGTTCAACATTTTCTTATCTATCTTGACAGCATTTAAAAAAGTTTGATAAAATAATATTGATTTGGGGTGTTTTAATTGATTACTAAAAAGTACGATACCTTGCCGCAATGCGCAAAAGATATAAGAATAAATGTGTTTATTAATGAGCAAGGATTTCAAGAGGAATTTGACAAGCTTGACGGTATATCAAATCACCTTGTTACCTTTGACGGTGATAAGCCTTGCGCAACTGTTAGGTTTTATGAGCAATACGGTATTTATTATATCGGCAGGCTTGCCGTTTTAAAGGAATATCGCAGTAAGCATCTCGGCGCAAAAATAGTAAACGAAGCCGAGAAAATTATCAAAGAAAAAGGCGGCAGGGAAATAAGGCTTCATTCTCAAGTACAGGCAATGCAATTTTACCAAAAGCAGGGATACGTCCCATTCGGCGAACGTGATTTTGACGAGGATTGCCCCCACCAATGGATGAAAAAGAAAATATAATTAAATACTATAAAAAACCGGTGAGAGCCTTACGAATCTCACCGGTTTTTCTTTTGACACTCGTGTTGGCGCAACCGCCAACGCTTTCGTCTTATTAAAATTTTCGATTAAAGAGCCTCTGCAACTGCAACTTTTGCACCAAAAGCCAAATCGCAGTTTTTCGTTAATTCGTGTGACCTCACTCAGTTGCGAAAAGGTCCACCGGACCTTTTCTGCCAAAATAAAACGGCGTCCCTTTTCGGAACGCCGTCAATTTTGGACACTCGTGTTGGCGCAACCGCCAACGCTTTCGTCTTATTAAAATTTTCGATTAAAGAGCCTCTGCAACTGCAACT